>Ga0194116_10005462_pt1 | contig 13987 bp, 12 predicted proteins | sample TA2MahsurfametaG_4_FD_148617 | JGI IMG/M metagenome (GOLD analysis project Ga0194116, IMG submission 148617) | Freshwater microbial communities from Lake Tanganyika, Tanzania - TA2015008 Mahale S9 surface | ecosystem: Environmental > Aquatic > Freshwater > Lake | place: Tanzania: Lake... | reverse complement strand
AGTTAAGAGAATATTTTTTAAAAAATTTTACGATTTATATTGTAATTTTGTAAAACTTAATAAATCATAATTTTATACTCATTTATTATTTATAAATAATATATAACAAATTAATAAGATGAGATAAATTATTTATAAACTATTACATAATTAATTTATAAAAAATGGACTATTTACCTAAAATAATAAATGATTTGAAAAATCTTCCAGAAAACAAATTTTGTGCAGACTGCAATTTACAAGAGTCATTGTATGTTTCAATTAATAACGGAGTGTTTCTATGCTATATATGCGCTGATTATCAAAATTCATTTGGAAAACAAGTTTCTTATTTAAAGAATTTAGGTGACGCTTTTGATGAATATTTGATTTTATATTTAATAAGAGGAGGAAATAAGAAATTCAAATTATATTTAAATGAAATGGGAATGGATCATATTTCGGGACAACATGCGAAAATTTATTTATCCAGAGCATTAGATAATTACAGGCAAATTGTAAAAAAAATTAAATGAGTTTAAAATATTAAATTTTTATCAATTCTTTTTATATTTTAAAGTTTTACCTCATTTATTATGATTTATTTATATTATTTTATTAATTTTAAATGAAATTTAGCTAAAATCAGAAGTTTTAGGAGAAGAACCTCCTGATTTTGTTGATGAAAAATCAAGAATGGAACTTATTCCATTAGAACAGATTCCTATAGCTTTTCCTGAATTTGAAGATTACATTATAGAACCTTCAGATGAAATTCCAAAAGGTTTTGTCGATAAAGCAATGAATATATTAGACAGTGTCTATTTTACATCTCTTCATTACAAAGAAAGAGCTAAATTAAATTTAAAAGAATCTGAAATTATTGATAAAATTAAATCAGGTACTAAGGTTTCTTATGAAAATGTTAAAAAGTTCGGAAAAAATGTAATTGCTAAGAGTAAACCAATTATAAATGATATGAAATTAAAAGCTATTAATGGTTTTGAAAATGTAAAAGATAAAGCGAAAAATGTAATTAATAACTATAAAGATATTTTATATAAATAATTTGAATGTTAATTAATTTTTTAAAGTTTTTCGGAAACATTTTTAAAAAAGAGGAAAATCCGGAAAATTATTCTTATTATCATAGCATAGATGGTAATAACTCAAATGAAACAAATATTGAAAAATTCATCAAAATGGATGATTTAAATAGAGATAATTATAAGATTATTTCTGAATCTTTAAACTTGAAAAATGATTATCATGAGGTTCCTGCTCCTGATGATTCAAGGAATAATGACAGTATTAGGTAATTTTTATTAAATAAATTTTAAAAGAGCGTCTCAAATGGAAATAATGCAAGAAAAATTTCATCAGAATTTATTAGGACCTCAAAGTTTTTCAGTTTTTGGAGACTCTACTTATGAACCTCAAGGTATTTATTAATTTTTATTTATTAGATAAATTTTTTTATTTATTCCAGCTCCAATGCCTTTCTTAAAAGAGATTGAAGAGCATGAAAATATTCCAAAAATTACACTTAATCCAGATAATAAAGAGGAACAACATACAAGTAATTTAATTATTGAATTTTTTAAATTTTTATCAGAAAATAAAATTAATTAAGAAACCGAAAAAAATTCTTCATTAGAGATATTAAAACAATTAGTAAATGACGAAAAATAAACAAAATTAATGATCATAAAATAGAATTTATAAAGAAAATGTTCAAAATTTTAATTTAGTGATTTTATATTTTTATGTTAATATATTATAGATTTTAACAAATTATTGATCTAAAAAAATACTTTTTGGTACTCAGAAAATTATGTTTCAATTTAAATGAATATTTAAAATTAAAATTTTGAATGTTAAAATAATAGAAAAATTTCTAAAAGTTCATATTTTAGAAAGATCTATTTATAATTAATAATAAACAAAGCAATTATATAAGATATTTTTTATAAATGTAAATTGATTGAAATTTTTTTAAATGATTTGATAACTTTGAATCCGATTAGTGAATTATATTATTCATTAAAAAATTTTAAAATCCAATTCCAGTAATAACATAATAAAAACCTTTTAAATTTTTATTTTCATAAAAAGTAAGACGAATTAGAGAAGCAATTTTTTATTTATTGAATTTAAAGTCAAAATTTTTAACTAATCTATATAATATTTCTTGTATGATTAAAAATCTAATGTATGAATTAAAAATGTTTACATATAATGAATTTTGCTTTTAAATCTTGTATTCTTTTTTATACTTAGAAAAATAAATAAATGAAAAAAATATTACAAAAAATTTATTTTTTTTTAAGGAAAAGATTAATATTTGAATAATTAATAAATTAATAAATTAATAAATTTTTTGTATTTAATGAATCTTTGAATATTTTAATTTAAAACATTTAAAAAATGGAACCTTTATTTAACAATGAACCAAGTATCTTTAAATATTTAAAAAATTATAATTTATAGATAAAAATAAAGATCAGAAAGATAATGAAAAAGATAAAAATAAGACAAATTATTTATCAATTGTTTTAATAACAATAATTCACATGAGCCCGATAATTTTAATTCTCTTTTTTAATATCTCAATATTTTCTTTAATATATCTAATAGTCAGTTTTTTATACATTTTATTTTACTTTTTTGGAAGTAATAAAATCAATAAAAACCCATATTTCGATTATTTCAACATTGGATTATTAATTATGACCCCAGTATGCAAATTTATAATATTTGATCTATACGTTTTCTTATATAATAAAAAAGAAAATGTAAAAATTGACTATTTTAAATCTTTTGGAATTTTTTTAGAATCTGAAGATAAAAGTTTAAATATTTCAAAAACTTATTTATGGGATTTGGTTGGACTATCGATCTATCTTTTATTCTTTACTCTCAAAAGATGTATTGATTTTGAAAAAAAAATTAGTATTTCTTTTAGAAAAATCAAGAAGATTTTTTTGATTTTTATACTCCAAAATATAGCTTTATTAATTTTATTAATTTTAGATAATTTCCATATTTATCAAATTTTATTTGTGATATTAATCCTATTAAACTTATACAGTTTAGATCTTCAATTAAATAATTTGAAAAATCTGAAAAAGCTGATCAAATATCGAATTAAATTTCTGTTTTTAATTATTTTCTCAATGTCATTATTAAATGTTCAATACATAAAAAATGAATTATGGAATGAAGATTTTATTAAAAAAAATGACTATTTTTATTTTTTAATGTCTGAAAATATTGATAAAAAAAAAATTATATTCTTAATAATAATTATTGTTTTTTTTATTGAAATTTTCAATTGCAAAATCATTGAATATTGTGAAAATTGTGAAGAAACTGAAGTTTTCAATCATAATTATAATTTCAAAGATGATGAAATTGATAAAATAACTCAAAATAAAAATTTTCTTTCTCAAATAAATGTAACTGAAAATGAAAATGCTGAGGAAAATTATATGACATCCAAAAATCAGGATTCATCCAAAAATCAAGATGAGAATTCTTTCAAATCAAGCTTTGATATTATTCATATCAATTATAAAAGAAAAAATTCTGAAATTATTAATAGTAGAAAATTTCAAGAAAATTTAAGAGACAGTGATCAGATCATGAATACATCAAATTCAAAATTTGATAACATCCCAATTAGGGCAATCTCTATGAATTACAATAATAGAAAATTAAAATTAAGGGAAAGTGATAATAATTTAAACCAAAAATCTATTTCGAGAAGAAAAAAAATAAAGAATAAAGAAAAAAATGAAAATAATAGAGATGTTTATTTACATTATATTTTACTTTTTAGAAATGATATTTTGAGAATCTCAATATTTTATCTTCTTTGTATTTTTCATAATATTTTTTCTTTATTTTATTTGATAATCTTTTTCTATAGCTTTTTTAAAATTTTTGAGAAAAAAATTAGCATTTTATTCATTATCGTATTAATGATTGACTTTCTTGGATTTTCTTTCATTAATTCAGAATCAATATATCAGAAAGATATAAAAGACAGCAAAGCATTTACTAAAATTAGGAAATATTTTTTTAATATAAAAGATAACATTATTCTATATAAATTAGCTTTTATTTTCATATTTTTTATTACTGTTACTTTAATAAATATTCCAGTGAAGAAAGATCAAAATTTAGAAAAATTAAAAAAAGAAAATTCAATTTATAGAAGAATATGCATTCAAATTGAACAATATATTTGTTTACTCATTTTGCCTTTTTTTTCAAAGAATGATATATTTCATACATGTAAAATATTTCTTTTTAAAATTAGTAACCTCAATTTTTGTTTTCTTTTTTTATATGATGAAAATTCAAAAACAAGAAATCAACTACCATTACCAAAAAATCATCTATTCATTTACCACTGCTTATTTCTTTTTGATTTATACAGTATTTAGATTTGTTTATTTTTTTACAGAGGACGAAAAATATAGTTTTAACAATTACATCTTATTTTTGGCGATTTTAGTTAATTTTGCAAGAGATAGTTTTAAGAATGATTTCCAACAAGCTAAATCTAATAATGCAATTATAAGAAAGATATCTTTATTCTTTATTTACCTACTATGTTTTTTTACATTATGCTTTAATTCAAGTTTATTGAATATGTTTAAATTTTTAAACTTTTGTTGCATGATTTATTATTTTATTAATAATAGAAAGCAAACTAATGGAATATTAGTATACTTGTTTTTCATCCTAAATTTTATTCAAATATTGATTATAAATTTTTTTAAGATTTTGCTAGTAATGGAAAGAGTTATTAAGATTGATGACTTTTGGAGGTTTTTTGTTAAAAAAGATATTTTATTTGAAAATATTATTATCAAATCGAATTCCGGAATTTCAATGATGAAGGAAAACTCAATTAATTATACTGAAATTAAAGAATTTTTCCAAGAAAAAATAATGATGAATTTTTTTGAATACTTTTGTTTGTATCTGTCTTATTTATTAAAAAAGGATTATGAATTTTCCAATTACTTGAATTTAAATTCGGTAAATCCTAATATTAATTATCCATCATCATCTACTGAAGATCGTAAAAATGAGTTAACTGATGATGAATTAAAATTATCAGAAAAACTTTTATCAAAATTTAAATTCAATTTGTTTATCTCTATAAATTATTTCTATTTAATATTTATGGTAATTTTCTATGAAATTTCAATTATATCTATCGTTCAAATAATATTTTCAATTTGTATAATTATACTTCAAATACGAAAAATGAATAATGAAGAATATAACGAAGAAGGATTCAGTCATTTTTGGAGAAATGATTTGATAGTCAAAATTTTTTTAATTATTTTAAATTATTTATCATATTTTTATTCTGAGAATTGCAGGTAATTTTTAATTTTTAAATTTTAGCATTTTTCATGATTACAAGATTTGTGAACCTGAAAATGAAGTGAATTCCTATTTATTTTTTATTGGAGTTTATTTAGATACCAAGAATGTAAATCTTTTTAATCGAATAAAAGTTTATATGTTTGTTTTTTTCCTGTACATAATACTGAATTTAATAACTTTATTTGATAAAATGGAAAAAAAACTTACTAATTTCATTTCCTACACAGTTAATAAATTGTTAGACAGGAAATATTACTTTACAAAGAAAATAAATGAAAAAAGTATTTTATCATTTAGCTTCCTTTTGATAATTTTAAAAATAAAGTTGTTTTATATTTTAATTTATTTTGCTATTATTGGTTGCTATTTTTTAATAAAAAACGATGATAACTTGAGAATAAAATTTCTTTTATCTAGTATTTTATTTACGACAATAATTGAATCAATTTTATGTTTTTTCAATTTGAATAACGATGTGATCAACCAATCCTTGAGAAAATTTTTCACAACTTACGTGAAAAATACTTTTTTAAATAAAGATTTATTTAATAATCTTTTTCCGATTAAAGTTGAAAATGTAATTTTAAAAGATATTTTAAATTTTGGAATAATATATATAGAAAAGAATTCATTATTAATAAATTTAACAATAATCTATCTTTCATTTATTTATCTACTAAATTTCTCAAATAAACCAATCTCAGTTGAAGATGAAACAGATTTAACAAAAAAATTATTGTCTTGTGAAGATAAAAATATAAATAGAACATTCATATCAAATCTTCAACAAGAGAATTTAGAGATAAAAAATTATCAAATTCGTTTTGGGAAATATTATTTTGAGAAAATTAAAAACAAAAAATATTTAGAAAATGAGGTTAATAATATTAATCTTAATGATAAATTAAAAAAATCATCTTTAAAATCGTCTTTTGGATTTGATGATATACCTATAGAAGAAGAAAATATGCCTGAATATGATAATAGAAAAACTCCTTTCCCTATATATAAAAAAATACTTTTTACTCATTTTGTTTATTTAAATCTATTAATATTTGTAATTTATTCTTGTATGAATCCATGCATTTGGAATTTAATTTACCTATTTTTTGCTCTCTATTATATACGAAATCCTAACTTAGTCATAAATTTTGATTTTGAAAAACCTCATAATTTTATTAAGAATTTAATAATAATCTTAAGGTTTTCTTATGTAGAATTATTGATAATTGCAATTTATCAAAGTTATGATAATTATTTTAACAAAAATGAAGATCTTATTAGATTTTACATTAATTTGTTCTTCGGAAAATTAAAGTATAAGAAAAATTTAAAATCATCTGAAATTGAAAATGAAGTTCTTTTTTATATTTTATTTAAAATATTCAAAATGTTTTTGATATTCATACAGATAAATATTTTTGAATCAGATCAATTTCGATACTATTTCAAGTATATATCCATCAAAAATCAATTTAATATTAAAAAAAAAGGATTAATAAGAGCTTATATTTTTAATAATAATAGAATTAATAGATTTAAAAATAACAATGAGTTTATAGAAAAAAGGGCTTTCATTTATAATAATTTAAGAAACTTTGCACATAAATTAGAAGAATTACCTGAAATTGATAAAAATTTTGAAACATCTATTCGTGAAATGATTAAAGGAAACCAAAATAAAAATATAAAGGCTGAGTATAGGGATGAGTTTATTAATAGGAATGATATTATAGTGCAAAATGATGAAAGACTTAAAAAAGAAAAATTAAAGTATACAAACATAATGAATATAATTCTTAATAAAAATGAAAATCAGAAAATTGGTAATGTTTATTCTAAAGAAAAAATAGTTAAAATTATCGAAATTTTAATTTATGTTTTAATCATAAGTAATTCAATATTTTATCCGAATATATTCATTGGAATTGTTATTTTTTCTATATTTGCTTATAGTTTGATTTTCTATCCAAGAACAAAATCATTTTTTTGGAAATTTATTTTTTACTTCACACTTATTGGATTACTTGCAAAATATTTACTTCAATTATTGGGATTATTCTTATCTTGCAATAACGCTGATTATCATTTTCCTTATATTAAAAATGATGATCAAAAATATTGCGAATTGCAAAATTCCATAAAAAAATTAATGAAATTAATTAATTATAATCTAATTATAAACAATGATTCATTTTATAAACAAATTTTATATTTTATTAGCCAATTTGTTGGAATTACTTTAAATCTTTTAATGAGAACAATTTTAATTCAGAATGGACTTTGGGATAAAGATGAAAATGAATATGAATGTCTTGATAAAGTTGAAGAAAGAATAGAAAATTTCAAAAAGAAAATATATAATGTAGGAAAAAATTTTCAAATTTATAAAACAGAAATAAATGAATTCTTTAAAGATCAAATTAAGAATTTAGACAATAATCCTAATTCATCAAATTCAAGCTTTATAGAAAACATTTTCCGAAAATATGAGGTAAAAATCACATTTTATTTATTTTATCTTTTAAAAAATTAGAAAGTCAAACCTGGGAAAAATTATTATCCATATAATTTACTTTTTTCATGTCTTATAGCATTGTATGTTTTAATTTTTAATGATAATCTGGATATGTCAAATAATTCAACTTTTACAAATTTTTTTAAGTAAGAAATTATTTTTCTTATTAATATTACTTTTTGAATTAAATAAATTACAATATTTATTCTTTTATATAGTGGAACAATAATAACTATTTCACATCTCATTTTTGTGGGCCTAAACTTTTTTATAGTTATTGTGGATAGATATCTCTATATAAATCAAAACTCAAAATTTTTTCAAAAAGAAAATGAGGAATCTCAAACAAACGAAGTAAATTCTGATCAAGCAATCAACAATTCAAATTTAGAAAAGAAAGAAAATAAAACATATTTTGACAAAATATTGCTCTGCAAGTTGATTTTACATTTATTTGTTTTAATAGAATTCAATTTTCTAATTTATATTTGGTATCCATTACAAGGCAGTATATATATGCAAATCAATACAGGTCGTAATGATTTATATAATTATTCAGATAAAAATCCATATTTACTTATACTCAATGGGTTATTTTGCTGTTATCTTTACTGTTCCGCATTACAAATAAAATTTGGTTATTCTGGATATAAAAAAAAATCATTCTTGATGAAATTCGAAAATTCTGTTATTTTAAAACTTTTTGAATGGCAAAGAAATATACCTGTCATATATTTTAGTAAAAATTTTATTGATCATGTATTTACAAATAGCTCTCTAGATAAGATGGAATATTCAAAGTTTAATTTGATAAATGATAGCTGTTTTTACTCTATTATTAAAAAAAATAAAAAAAGGAAAATTTGGGCTGAAATTTTACTTAAAATATTTGATTGGATTATGCTGATTTTTATAATTCTTTTATTAATATTCTTACTCTTAATTAATAGTGAACTCAGCCCTTGGTCTCAATATGTTGATATAAACAATGCAAAAATTGGTTTTCAACTTTCTTTTGTTGAATCAAAAATTAAATCTTTCCAATTCAGATATGAGAGAAATATTAGTAGTTTTGATCTTTTCACAACTGATGATATAGATTCTTATGCTCATATAAGTAAATATAAATAAAAACATTTTTTATTTATTCCCATGTTTATTTAATTTTTTATATTAAAAGCTGATGAAGAATGGAAGTATTTTGGTTATAATAAATCTCTTTCAACATTTGATTTTCCGAGAAAACAAGTCAAAATATGTAGATTTTTTAATAATTCTGAATACAATTGGGAGATTACAGAACCAGATCTAAATAGATTAAAAGATAAATTATTTAATTATAAAAATGATGAGAATGAAATTTATCTAAAAATTATATTACATTTCGATAGAAATGTAAATCCAATAATATATGAACAAATTTAATTAATTATTTGAAAAATTAAAAAATTTTTTACTAAAAAAAATTATTATTTAGAATGATCCTTTAATATCTACTAAAGCTGTTATTATTCAACATTTGCTCTATAATCCTGACTTAGAAAAAAATTCAACTGAATATCAAAATACAATTCAAAATTTAGAAATCTTAATAAGAAAAATTGAAAAACAAAGTGATGAAGATTTCATTATTAGAGATTTCTATAGTCCAGTAAAAATTTTTACATTTTTCTATAAAATTTAAATTATTAAATAGGCCATTGAAATAACTTCAGGATCACAAATCAAAAACTTAATTGACCCTGATTTGAAAAAAATTGGCTTAAAAATTGATCTTTATCCATTAAATTCAACATTTATTAATAAAAAAAGAAGGTTTATGAAATCAAATAAAAGATTTTGGGTTATAGGAAAAGCTAACGATCCAAAAAATAAGGGTCTTGAATTTCATTTCTTCAATGAAAAAATATTTTCTTTTCCATTAGGAAAAAGTTTTATATTCCTTTTGAATTTCGCATTTTTAAATTTATTCACACCTTTTTTAACTCTAATATTCAAAGAAAAACCTTTTAATCAATCCATTATAAAATTTAAATATCCTGAGTATTTAATGATTTGTTGTGAATATTTACTCATAGAGAGATATAAATGTCAAGAAGAAAGTAAGAAAAAGTAAGTTTATTTTTAAATTTAAAAAAATAATTATTATTAGGGAAAAAAAATGTTTTAATTTTCTTGATACCATCATCACTATAGACGGAAAATTAAATGAATTAGAAAAATACATATCAAAAACTCAATTAATTGTCAAAAAGAATTTATATATTTCCATTCATTTAAAGCTTATCAAAAGGAGATTTTTAAGTTTAAGAAAAATGTCAAAAATCTATAAATGGAGAAAAAATAAGAAATTTATGTCAGTGAATGAGTGTGTGAAAAAAAAAAAAAAATTAAAAAAAAAAAAAATTATTTAAAATTTTAAATTAAAAATTTTTAAAAAAAATTTTTATTTTATAAAAAATATATTTTTTTTTTTTTTTCCTTATTCAATCTTTAATTCATTCCTTAATTGAATTACTTTTAATATTTAAAATTTAAAATCTTGTAAGAACTTTTAAAATTTTACAAAAAAGCTTTTTAGAATTTTATGTTTTTTTAAAATTTATATGATGGTTACTATATTCTTTTGAATTACATTTTATTTAACAATATTTTTTTTAGTATAATAAATATTTGAAGGAAATATTATTTTGTTTTAAAGCAAAATTATATTAAATTTAACTATTTTTAACACATGTATTCCCTGTATTTAGATTTGATAATTTAAATCCAGTAAAACATTTCAAACATTTATTTGAAATGCAATTAGCGCAATTAGGAGAACAAGCAGCACATTTATTTGCTGAAATATAGAAGCCATCTTTGCATTCCAAACAACCATTAGAATTACAGGATTTACAATTTTCCAAACATGATATACATGAAATTTTGTCTTTTGATAAAGCAAAACCTCCTTTACAAGAAGTACAAAGATTATTTGCACATTTTAAGCAATTATCAGAACATTTAGTACATCCACCAGTACTATTATTTCCGTATCCCTCCATACAATATCCATTATTACAACCATTAACGCCACAGCTAGAACAATTATCTGGACATTTAGAGCATCCACCAGAATTATTATTTCCAAATCCTTTTTCACATGATCCTTTTAAACACCCCTTTTTATTGCAATTTAAGCAATTTTCAGGACATTTATAGCAAGTCCCATTTGATGAAACTTTAAAATTTAAAGCACAACTTAAACATTTATTTTCAGTACATTTTATACAGTTTTCCGAACATTTTATACATGTTTTATCTGCAGATTTAACAGAAAATCCATCTAAGCATTTAACACAACCAGTGGATTTACAGGAACTACAATTTACTCCACATTTAACACAGAGTCCTTTTGAATCAGTATAAAATCCAGTTGTGCATCCATAACTCAAACAACCATTTGAATTGCAAACATTACAATTATCACCACATTTTATGCATTGTCCATTAGATAAATAAAAACCTGCATTACATTTTAAACAACCTCTCTTTGAACATAATGAGCAATTTTCTGAGCATTTTAAGCAATTTCCAGATTTTTCTATACTATAACCTTGATCACATTTTTTACAACCAGGATTTAAAGTTGATATTGAACAAGTTTTACAATTATCAGGACAATTCGAGCAAGTTCCATTAGATTTTTTAAAGAATCCATTAATACAGGTAATGCAACCTTTAGAATCACATTCTCCACAATTTGTTTGGCACTTTTTACAAATTTTTGTAGTAGAGTCTAAAATAAATCCTTTTAAACAAGAAGTACATCCTTCATTATTACAAGAAGAACAATTCTCACCACATTTAATGCATTTACCATTTCCATCATTTTTATATCCTGCAATGCAACCATCTAATAAACATCCATTATTATCACATTTTTGGCAATTTGAAGGACAGGCCAAACAATTTCCATTTGTTGCATCATTTCTATATCCTAATGAGCATTGTCCATCGGGACAACCTCCTAATTGACAAATATTACAATTTTCTGGGCATTTACTGCATCCTCCATTTGAATTTATTATATAATTTGGAGCACAACCATCTTTTATACAAGTATTTGAGTCAATACAAGAATTACAATTAGAAGGACATATAATTTTATTATCTGTATTTAAATTTGGAGTTGCGAATAAAACATAATCTGAAATTGAAATTTGGTCATAAGGAATTCTGATTGTTCCATTTTCTCCCCAACCAGAGCCCCAAGAATTTTCAACTATCCAATATCCATCACCCCATCCAATAATCTGCATAGCATGATAACCAATGAAAGTTTTTTTATCAGAAATGTAAATTCCTGAGCCATAATTGAAAAAATCTGAATAGATCTCAACAAAAGATGATTCAACAGGACCTCCTTTTATAATTTCAGTTTTAATGCTTTCAATATTTCCTTTTATTAAAGTAATTGTATTAGGGACTGTTTTATAAAATTTCAAATCTGAACCATTAACACATTTAGTGGGACAAACGCTATTCTGTGATAAATAGGGATAACATGAATCTAAAACTGCTCCAGTATTTTGCAAAAAATTCCAACTTCCATACATTGTCCCACCATCACAACCAGAGTCCTCTTTACTACAAGAAACCAAAAATTGTGGAGAAAGCCTATTTATTAATGAACTATTAGAATTTTGACAAATTCTTTTTTCTAGTACTCCTGAAGAAGAGAAAGCCCAACAACTTCCGCAAGATTTTTGATCTCTTATTTCTAAATTGCATTTTGAGTAAGTTGTTCTAAAATCGTAAATTGGGGGATTTGTTGATATTTGCAGATTTCGAATATTTTTGGTGGTGTTTGTAGAATTATTTTTTGTGATAACTCTTACCTTTAATCTTTTAGTTTCATTTAACTCCTTAACATTATTTGGATTCTTCCTACCTAATTTGGTCAATTTTAATGAGAACAGAGATTGATTATCCAAATTTTGATAACTTTTTTTTGTCCATGTTGGTTTAATGTTCATGTTACTATTATTAGTAACAGACTGAAGTAGCCTCAATGAAGGAAAAGCAAGTGGGAACAATAAATCAAAATCATATTTTCCATTATAAAATAGCTTTGCAGCTAAGATTCCTAATTTATTTCCTAAGCTTGTTAGATTGGATAAATTAATTTTTTCACCTTTCCACATCTCATCTGAAAGTGAAACTTCGTAAACTATAAGACTTGTACGAGAAGTGAAAATAAATTCACCTGGAATCAGTAAAGGAACTGAAAATTTGTTTAAAAGTTCCGATGTTGGACCTGTAAATTCTGAGGCTTCAGCTTGTTTTGCAATTGTATGAAAAATATTACCAAGACTTTTTAAAAAATTTGAGATAGAATCAATTTGATCTAATTGATAATCAGATATCAAAGAATCTACCTGACGAGAAAAATCTGAATAATTGATTGTATTAATAGAGAAGTCTCCCATCTCTACTCCTATTAAACCTCCATTGAGCAATCCGTTAAGAAAATAATTAAGGTTATTTTTGTCAAAAGCATCCTGAGATTTTATAAAAGAAAAACACAAACAGAATAAAATATAAAGGCAAAATCTCACCTTTAAAAGTTTTTGTTTTATATACATTTATTAATTAAAAATATTTTTCATTTAATATAAAAATCCCAATTTTAAATAATTAATCTTTGAACTTCTATTTAATATTTGATAATATTTTAAATACTTTTGACATTTTTTAATTATTGATATTTTTTGTAAAATTATTTATAATTATTTAATTTAAAATCAATTAAAATATTTTTTTTAATTTCAATAAATGTTTAAATAGAGTAGCTAATTAAAAACATAAACACTTATAAAAAATTTAAATTTTGTAATTAAACTATTTTTCTTAAAATTTTGAAAAAAAATTTATTTATTAATTATTTATATAATTATTCATTTATTTGAAATGAAATTATTATTGGAATATCATTTTATAATTTTTCAGATCATGTTTGATTAGTATCATTTTTGAAAAACTTACAATTTTTAATTCAAAACAGTGGATTAAATTACGTTTTTAAAACCCTTTAAA
>Ga0194116_10005461_pt1 | contig 13987 bp, 10 predicted proteins | sample TA2MahsurfametaG_4_FD_148617 | JGI IMG/M metagenome (GOLD analysis project Ga0194116, IMG submission 148617) | Freshwater microbial communities from Lake Tanganyika, Tanzania - TA2015008 Mahale S9 surface | ecosystem: Environmental > Aquatic > Freshwater > Lake | place: Tanzania: Lake... | reverse complement strand
AGAGCGAAATGGCAAGCAGTCCATCTCCTGCGCAAGTTAAATCCATCGCCGATCTGAGTCAGCAGTGTTTGATGCTGCAAGAGCGTTACTTAGGTACAAGTGATGCGTATTTATATTATGATGGCCCCAGCAATGCTATTGTGTATGGGTGTAGTGCATTAATGAATATGCCGATCGTGGGGGCGGTAAGGGAGCGTAGGACTTGGCTGATCGGTTATTTCGAAAAGACTGGATTAAAAAGAGTCATTCACCAACCATGATAGAGGGCTTTGTGCTATAAATTTATGTTTTTTTTAGACTCTGTTCAAACCAATTGAGCAGCACCTGGGCTGATCTTTGCCAAGATAACTCTTGTTGAATTTTCTCTTTATCTGGCCGAGCACTTTGTCTGAATTCCGGGTCGGAACAGATTTTTTTCAGAAGTATCCTGTATTCCTCTGGGGTGGTAAATTTTGCACCGCCAAATTTGTCGATGAGTTCGGTAATGGCGTTAGCTTGACTCCACCCAATGACTGGACATCCCTTGGCAAGGGCTTCAGCCGTTGTCATCGAGAAAGCTTCATTCTTCGAGACTGCAATGAGGGCTATCGCATTTTCCAGCAATACAGCTTTCTCTTCCTCACTGACTTTTCCAAGCCGGATGAATTGTTTTTCATTCGTGACCTGTAACTCTCCAGGGCCAGCGAAGACTACGGTTATTCCTGGATTGGTATTTTGCAGGATGAAATCGAGGTTTTTACCTCTGTCCATTCTACCCAGAACTAAGAAATAGTTTTTTAGCGATTTGATGTGCGGCCGAATATCACCGAAAGAGTTGCGCCCGTTCGGAGCAATCGACCACTCATTTCCGAGCCCAGGGGGAATCAACAATTGCTCTTTAAGTTTGGTATCTTGCCAGATGCTTTCAACCAACCTCTTCTCAGCCAAACTCACAAACCCAAGGGCTGACGAGCTTTTAAAAAGAGATTGAACAAAGGGGCGGTAAAACGACGGCTCTGGATGTGCTGCGGGTATGACGACCTTTGTTACCCTCTCATTTGATGCTTTCATGCCTAATGCGCAGGGCGCGTAAAGATAGGATTTGAATACGATGAGGTCGAATTTGGTGGAGTTTCCTTCCAAATAATTCCAAAGCCCCGGGCACCAAGGACCTTGGGCCCAAAGAAAGAATTGATCCAACTTTTCAGATAGCCCTTTTTTTTGAAATGGCATCAAAGATTGTTCAATCTTCCAAAAAAGTTTCGCAACTCGGAGGAGAAATGGTCTCCTAAAGGAGCGATTTGGGAAGCGCAGGATTTCGAGCTCTGAAGTGGTGTGTTCATAGGCAGGGTCGATATTCTTGGTGACCTTTATGCTCTCCTTGTGACTCAGCGCATTGTGCCAAGTTTTGTAATCTGCGCTCTGGGTTGTGAGAATTTTGACCTCGCATCCTGCCTTCGCCAGCGCCAAACCCAAATTCAGCGCGTAGCGTTCTGCACCCGCGAGCACCTCCACTCCACACTGTTGCACAACGATGGCAATCTTTAGAGTTTTGCTCATGGATTATCCACAGAGAGCGCACATGTTTTCCCTGAAACTCCTTGTTCAGCGCGCCATTTTTCAACGTTCTTCAGGTAATCTGGCGTGGCGATATCCCACAAAGGCCACTCCTTTGGGCTCTGTCCCGAGTAGCCGTTCAAGGTAGGCTTACCCGTAAGCATCGAGACAGCCATGGCCTCTCCTTGCACCTCGGCCATGTATTCAGGTGGCTTTGTTTGCATTGTGATGAAGAAATGATCGCAGGTGGTGTCGAGGCGGGCACTCAGCATGCGTGCGCGATCGTATTCAGCCACTTTTGAAAAAGTGAATTGTCTGCCGAATTGTTCGACAAGAAGAAATCCAACCCCCAGGCAGAGCGCAGGAATGAAAATGAATTTCCGGGCGGTGCTCCGGAGCAAAATCTTCTTCCAGGTGGTGTCGACAAAAAGCGCCAGCAAGATGGCAATCGGTAAAGCGGTGACAAGCGCATAGCGTGCAACCGCGCGAATGCTGGCTGCACCTGGAATATATTTAAACACCACCCACCATGGCGAGTGATTGTTCCAGTAGGTCATGCCGAGCAGGTAGTAGGCCATCACCGCACCAGCGAGCACGGCAGGCCACAGGTACTTTTGTTGTTCGTCGGCTCCTGTTTTGCCATGTTTTCTCAACAGATAAAGGGCAGCGGCCGGAACACCCAGAGTGATGGTCGCTCCCAGACCAATTCGGTGTTCCCAGTGGAGAGGCAGCCCATAAAAGCTGGGGAACGAGTTCGCCAGCCAACCCCAAATATAGTTGGTTGAATCCATCCAAAAGAGCGATTGCCAGCGCGGGATCATCGGCTTGACTTCGCCGTACACGCGCGTTCCCGTTTCCATCACAACGGGGATATAAATCAGCAAGAAGGGGATGAGCCCCACCACGAAGGTGGATGCAGCGAGTGCGAGTGGGCGCTTGTGGTTGATCAAGAGCGATTTGAATTGAAGTCTCTTTTCTGGCGAAATTGCCAACAGCACCAAAAAGAGAAGCAGAATCAAAAATCCATAATACCACGCTACATACACTGCCGTGAGCAGTTGGATATTGAGAAGAAGGCCGGCGAGCGCAAGCTTTTTGAAAACATCGCGGCCCGATTGTACGGCGAGATCCTTCACAAACCACCACAAAATCCAGGTCATGAGAGGCAACAAAAAGAGAGGTTGCAATTGAATATGATTGAGTTGGTTGAACTTGGCTGAATTAAAAGCAAAGAAAAAAGAGCCCACGGTTGCTGCGGCAAGCGATGTTTTGAGTCCCCGGTAAAGAAAAAGAAACATTGTTATAAAGGTAAAAAAATTGAGAGTGATGACCGCAAACTGCAGTGCGGTGAATGGATTCTCAATGAACGCGCGCAACGGGGCATAGGCCAAAAAATGCAGGAGAAAGACGTCCGAATAGCCAAGCGTGCCTTTGTATGGAAAAAACATTGCAGGCGAGAGAAACTCGGCTTTGCCAAGGAGAACCTGAAAAAGGTGCTCGTTGATGAAGGCACAAAAGCGGATATCAATACGGTCGCCCATCATGTGTTGGAATTGGCTGCTCACTTCTCCCGAGTGAAAAAGTGCCAGGCCTGCAAGCCCTACGAGCAAAACAAAAAGAATTTTCATGGTTGACCCTCAATGATCTCGGGCGGCCACGCAACCAGCACTGAGATGTGGCGTCCGTAGTCATTTTGCGCGTTGTTGAATTTCACAACCTTGGGAAGCTGGAAGCCCGAAGACACCGGAATATCAATAAAGGAAGCTCCCGCATCCGGATTTGCGATCGGCACCTGTTTCCAACCGTGCGTACTCAAAACCGAGTACTCGGTGGCAAAGCTCTTCAAAACACGGAATCGGGCAACCGGATTTTTTTCATCCGCACGCGGGAGAACGTAGTTGAGGGTGCCAAAACTACCGAGCCAGCGCACCTTCGGGTTGTAGCCATTTCTTGCATTTGCTTCGTATTGGTAGCCAGCCAAGGAAAATCCAAGAAGTGAGAGGGCCGTTAGGCCGATTGCACTGAGTAGCACCAGGACTGTGCCCAATCGAAACACTCGGAATTTCAAACTCTCGATTTTGAGTTCTAAAGTGTGATCAGCTTTTTCTTCGGCCGCCGATGCAACCGCGTTGCTTTGGCCAAAAAGAAATCCCCAAAAAATCGCATGCTGATAATAACTCGAGCGAACGAAATCGACTTCCTGAACAGCTAAAATCACTGCATAGGCTGCGCACACAGCCCAGTACCAGCTTTTCTTCCCTGCACCTTCTTTTTGAAAGATCCCTTGGCCGATGCGAAACAAAACAAACACAAAGAAGCTCACAATCAGAAGCGTGTGCAGCGCACCGAGCTCGAACAGGCTTTGAACAAAAAAGTTATGTGCGGTGTCGAAAATGAGCCCAGGCTGGCCGGCTGCCTGAGCTATTTTTCCGAATTCGCGCGTCCAGCTTCCCTGCCCGTGGCCCAACCAAAAGGTATCCTGAATTCCCTGCCAGGCCATGTGCCACATCTGCAAGCGCTCGTGGCTGAGGCTCGATCCGCCTCCGCCCACGCGTGTGCGCAAGCCAAGGCCCAAGAGCGTTTGATGAATCACCTCAGGCGCAAAAAAGTAGGCCCACACGAGGCTGCCCGCAGCAATAACTCCCAGGCTGAGCACAAAGGTAAACGTTGCCTTTGAAACCCTCTTTCTCCATGTTCCAAACAACAAATAGCCAACCGCTCCGGCAGCTCCCGCCACCAGCAGCTGCAACACCGCGCCGCGTTGGCCCGAACTGATGCTGTAAAGCATTAGCAGCACCGCACATGCCAAAAAAAGAATACGTTGAAGCTGCGCTCCGTGCGCCGATGCCGCGAGCCACAGGGCATAAGCAATCCACGGGGTGCACCAAGGCCAAATCCAACTCGGATTTTGAATAAAGAGACACGCGGGGCCAAATTCGTTTATGAAGAACCATTGTGGCAGCGCCCAATCCACAAGCCCGTAGTAGCGCAGCAAAGTGATGCCGGCCATGAGCGCGCTTATGAGCAGACCCCCACAAAGGAAGCGGCGAAGCGTGCTTGCCTTCAGCTCACTGCTCAGGCCAGTGGCGGCAAACAACCCAGCGGCCGCTAAACTATAGGTGAGTTGGCGGATACCTGGATTTGCGGCCGCCTCCATTTGCAAAATGCATTCGAGTTTCTGGACGGCGCCAGGCATCAGTCTGCACACGGGGGTTTCGAGTAGGTTTGAGAAGGCCCAAGCCGATCGGAGCACCTGCAGCGCGGCAAGACTTCCAATGCCCAATAAAAACATGCGGAGGGTTTTATGAAGAGGTTTGCGAAAGAATCCTGAATCTGTTTGCCAGAGCAAAATTGCTGCGCACACCAGACAGAGTGCCTCAAGAACGAGCGGAAAATGAAAAGCGGGCGCAGTGTTGCCAATTTGAAGCACGCAGAAAAACACAACGCCCAAAGCAAAGGCTCTCATGAATCCGACTTTCTTCTCACTTGATTTATAATTCCCCATTCAAACTGCTATCATCCGCGGGTGAGCACACGGAGTCATGGCAGCGACCCTGAAGCGTGGAACGAAAGTACATCACAAACAGCCGGATTAGAAATTTGAATTCGCAGCAAAATCAAAATGCAACGTTAGTTGCGCAAGACATCCAAGTGAAGTTTCGCAGAGGTGCACATCGATACACCTCGCTGAAGGAATTTGTCTTGGCGCGTTTGTTTCGGGGGCGAACGGCGCCTTCAGAGTTTCAGGCTCTCAAGGGAGTCAAGATAGAGCTTTTTCCGGGAGAGGCGGTGGGTCTCATTGGCCACAACGGTTCCGGAAAATCGACCCTTCTTAAAGTTTTATGCGGTGTTTTACGCCCAGCTGCGGGGCAGGTTCATTACGATGGCACATTGGCATCACTCATTGAGCTGGGCGCTGGTTTCGATGGCGAGCTTTCAGGCCGAGAAAACATTCTGCTTAATTTTGCGCTTATGGGGATTGCTGGAAAACAAGCGCAAGATGCTGTGGAGGGCGTTTTGCAGTTTGCAGAAGTACAAGACTTTGCCGACGAGCCTGTGAAGAATTACAGCAGCGGTATGCAAGCCCGACTCGGGTTTGCCTGCGCCACGGCATTTCGCCCCGATATTTTATTGGTGGATGAAGTGCTCGCTGTGGGCGATGAAAACTTTCAGCGCAAATGTCTAGCTAAAATGCATGAGATGAAGCGTGCTGGAACCGCCATTGTTCTTGTTTCGCACGATCTCCTGGCCATCGAACGGTTTTGCGATCGAGCTTATGTGCTCGATCACGGGAGCAGCGTTTTTGAGGGTGCCTCGGCCGAGGCAGTGTCACACTTTCGCTCATTATTGTTGGCAGCCGAGAATCAAAAAAAGGCCTTCGTTGTGTCTGAGCAGCAATCAGCGAGCTCTCAGATTTCTGCTCTGAGCTGCAAAGTTTTTGGCGAAGAGCAACATCTTTCAGTTGAAACCGGCCACGCTTGGACCGTTGAAGTCACTGCAACCGGCACCGGGCTTGAGAGCCTCACTTCTGGCATCTCGATTTTCGAAAGCTCAACCGAAACCCACTTGTGCGGGCTGATGGCCCACGAGGCCTCACTTCAAAATGGATTGCAGGACATTCGAACGCAGCCTGGGCAAAGGACGTGGATCTTTAAGTTCAAGGGGAATCCGTTCCACAGTGGCCGCTATTATATCGACGTTCGGCTCTATGCCGAAAAGGACCAGGCGGTTGCTGCCTATGCTAAGCGAGCATCGAGTTTTGATGTTGTTTTTCAGGCCGATCCGGTGAATCCGCACAAAAATTTCATCGCAATGGGAGCGCTCTTTTGAACAGCCGGCGTTTGAACTGGATCCATCTGGTTAAATTGATGGTGAAGCGCGATCTCAAGGTCCGCTATCGTGGCTCGATGTTGGGTTATGCATGGAGCATGTTGAATCCGCTGTTGAGCATGACCATTTTAGCGGCCATTTTTTCTCATGTGGTGAAAATAGAAACCGAGCACTACCCGCTCTATGTTCTCTCGGGGCTGATTGCTTGGAATATGTTTGCCCAGAGTGTGGGTGCAGGGGTGCACTCGATTGTGAATAATTCCTTTATTTTGCGAAAAGTTGCTGTTCCATCGTGGGTTTTTCCAACCGCATCTATCTCTTCTGCAGTTGTTAACTCGGTGCTTGCGCTGCTTCCTTACGGCTTGATTTCACTTTTTTTAAAACATCCTCTTTCGCTGACTCTGATTCAGTTGCCCCTTATTTTTGTGTTGTATTTTTTATTTATCCATGGCGTGGTGATGATTTTGTCGTCGCTCAATGTGCTGTTTCGGGATGTTGGGCATGTTGTCGAACCTGTGTTGCAAATTCTCTTTTATGGCAGCCCGGTGCTCTATGCCACAAATGTTGTTCCCGAGAAAATTCGTGAACTTTTGATTCTCAATCCTGTAGCTCATTTTATCGAGGCGGTGCGAGCCGCGCTCTACTCCGGCCAATGGCTCTCGGCGCAACAGCTTTTTATTTTGACGCTGCTTGCTTTGCTTTCACCCCTTTTGGGGCGCCTTGTGTACCAGAGAACCAGAGATGGTTTTATTTACGCTCTTTAAGCTTTATAGGAAGAGACGCCAGGGAAAAAGACCTTCTCCCCAGGTGTGGGCGGGTGATTCTGTCCAGCGCGAGAGTTTTTTCGACACTTTGCAGAGTGCATCCAATTCTTCTTCCCAACGCGCATAAAAATAAAGAACTTCACTCGGCTTATGAGCAGATTTACGCGTTGCACTTTCATGATGAATGAGCGTTACGGCTGGGACAATCCAATTCTCTAGCCCAGCTTTCAGTGCCTTGAGACACAGATCCACATCTTGGCAAGCGTGCGCAAGATTTTCGTCGAAGCCCCCCAACTCTTGAAAGTGCTTGCTCTCCACCATGAGCGCAGCTCCGGTCACCGCAGGCACATTCCGCGCATTTGCGTTCCACTCTGTTGCCACCGCTTCGCATGCATTGCGCAGCGGATGGGTTGCCACTATTTTAAAGCCAGGCAAAACACAGGCGTGTTGAATGGTGCGATTGGGATAAAGGAGAGTTGCACCCGACACCCCCACATTTTCATGCGCTCGGTGCCACAGACACCAGTGGCTGAGCTGCTGAGGCTCGGTAAACTCAACATCATTATTCAAAAAGAGCAGCAGATCGGCTTGGAAAGCACTACCGCAACGCTCAACAGCGCGGTTGTTGAGCTGGGAAAAGTTGAACGGCGCATGATCTTCGAGAGCCTCAACTTCGAAACCGCCTTCTTTGAGTTTCGTCTGCCACTGCGCCAGATGTGTGAGGGTTTCTGGCTCAAGGGAGTTGTTGTTCACAAGAACTACTTTAACCCTCTGGCCCATTATGTTCTGCTGGAGCAAAGATGCGATACACTTCTCTGTGAGTTGCCATTTGTCTTTGAAGGGGATGATGATCAGAAGTGCGAAGTTTTCGAGGTTTTTCTTATCAGCAAGCCTTGGCGCTTTGGTATTGAGACTTTCAACGAGCAATTGAAGCTTCTGCTGCTCGTTTGACAACATCAGCCCTGAGGAAATGCTCAGGGATTTGGCATATGCCCGCACCAGCAGTGTTTTCAGTGTTTGCAGTGGGTTCGACATGCCCATCCTCAAGTTAGAAACAGTTCACACACCCTGGAAACATCAGCTTAAATCAAATAAACTCGGCACCAGTGCAAGACTTTACGCTAAAAGTATCGGGTCGAAAGTGCAAGACTTCAAAATTGCAATTCTAGTTCTAAACTACAATGGGCTGCGCTATCTGCGCGGCTTTTTTGAGTCGGCACAGTTCCTCAGCGCCGTTCCCGATGCGGACATTGTTTTGGTGGATAACGCCTCTTGGGATGAAAGCATTGCTTTCGTGCAGAGTCATTATCCTTGGGTGAGGGTCGTTCGGAATCAAAAAAATTACGGATGGGGCGAGGGTTACAACCAAGCCATTGCAGCGCTCAGGCAGCAGAGCCATTCCTACTCACACTATCTTTTTATCAACAACGATGTGTTTGTTTCTAAAGAATGGTGGGAAGAACTCAAAAATGGAATTTTGCGCTCGCCATCGGAGGTTGCTGAGTGGGGATGTCGTGCGCTCTTTGCTGCGCCATTTGTTGATGAAATTCTATTTTCAGCGGTTGAAGGGTACAAAAGACCTTTGGGTGTGACGGCACAATTTTATCAGCATGAATATGCGAGCTATGGAAAAGAATCGAGCGCATTTCATGTGCGTTTGCAGCCTTCTGTTGTTCCAGCAGCCACAGGAGAAAGTGCGCACTCACAGCACAATTACGAATATTGCTTGAGGGTGCTCGAGCAAAATGGTGACGCCTTTGCAATTGAAATAAACCCCGAGTTTCACATTGAGTGTGTCGAAGAAACCGTTCAGCGGAAATGGGTTCGGGTTTCTAAAGCATGCAAAAACAATCAACCCGAAAAGAACGTCGTAACCGTGAATCAGGGGCAAACTCTTCTCATTCACCGCGTACTCAGCGATACCGAGAATGAGGTCAAGCATCTCATTCAGAACAGCGGATCGGGGCTCAATTCGAATTTTGAGGGATACGATCTCCTCAGTTATCTTTCATGCGATACTCCGCAAAATCATGCGGATGTGAAAGCGATTTGTGGTGTTTGCAAGGTTGTCAAGGCAGATGTCTTTCACCAATTGATGGGTTTTGATGCGCAGTTTTTCATGTATTACGAAGACACTGATTTTTCGCTTCGGCTGCGCCGATTGGGGCTCCAGCTTCGGATTATTGAAAAGGCACGCCTTAAGCACATTCACGCTGGTTCCTCGGGGGCGCACACTCCTTTTTTTGCCCGGCAGGTGGCCTGGAGCCTTCTGTATTTCCAAATGCGGCATGCGAGTTTGATTCAGCGGATGAGGATTTTGGTGCGCTATAGTTTCAATGCACTGCTTGAGCACTTCGAGAATATGTATGCGCCCGCAAAGGTTCATTACACTGCGCTGGAGCGATATTTCAACGGACGCAAACCAGACAGCGTGGTTGAGCACTGATGGAGACAAAGCCGCATCCATCATTTGCCGGGCAGTTGGCAGTTGTGTTCAACGACTACATGCACACGCTCGGCGGCGGCGAGCGCAGCGCTCTTGCATACGCCCGCGCGCTCATGGATTTTGGCTTTGAAACTGAAATTCTCACCCGCAACGAGGTTCCCAAGGCCTCGCGAATTCAAGAGACTTTTGGTAATGAATTTGCGGATGTTCCGATTCGTAAAATTTCGGCGCGACAGCTTTATTCGTACCTAAAACCAGCAGGAGTGATGGTTTTTGTAAACCATACGTTCCTGAGCTTCGAACCCAACCCAGGCAAAATTGGCTTTTACTCGCAGATGTTTCCCGAGCGAACAGTGCGAAGGCACGAGCATTCTCGGGAATGGGCAGCCCTGCAAACCTATTCATCGCTACTGTGTAATTCTTCCTTCACTCAGACCTACTCGCTTGGGCGCTGGGATTTTCCGGCAGAAAAGACGCATGTTTTGATTCCGCCTATTTCGAGCGCGGTCATACAAGCTCGAGATCAGTACAAAAAATTCTTGCCTACTAAGAAGAAACAATTTTTGAATTTGGGTCGCTTTAACCCGGGTGTTCACAATAAAAATCAGAAGATTATTATCGAGGCCTTTCTGGCCGCGTGCAACGAAAGCACCGCCTTGAAGGACTGGACACTTGTGCTCTGCGGAAACCGAAACCAAGATTCTGCATCGGAGCAGTATTATAGCGACTGCCAAGGGCTTGCTGATAAATCGAATGGCTTGGTGAAGCTCAGAGCAAATCTTCCTGTCGATGAGCTGCATCAGTTGCTTGAGGATTCTTTTGGCTATGTTCATGGCACCGGAGCTTTCGTGCCAGCTGGAGTTTCTCCTGAAAAATGTGAGCATTTTGGGCTGGCAATTGCAGAGGCCATGGCTCATGGTTGCATTCCATTGGTGTATGCGCGCGGCGGAATTTTTGATGTACTTGATCAGAAAAATGGTGGTTTTGCTTATGCAAACCGCCAGCAATTGATTGCTGGTTTTCAGAAGATTTCGCAAATGTACTCATCGGAAGACGCCTATCAGTTTCAAATTAGTAATGTTTCCAGTCTCGACAGGGTGAGTCGTGAACACTTCACTCAAAGATTATTGGAGCTCATTCTCGGAGAGATCAGAACTTGATAAAACATCTTTTAAGAGCATTTATTCGTCTGGTGCGGCGCTTTGTTCTTGGCCCTCGTTTGGCTCAATTGGCTGATTTGAGCCAGGGCGAAATTGTCAATTTGGTTGAGGCAGCAAGTTCTATGCCTTCACAAGGTTCAACATCTCAGCTCGCAGCTGGGTCGCAACTGAATCTCGATTCAAGCAAAGAGCTCGCCACGCTCAAGGAATTGTGTGCACAATTGCAAGAACGGGTCCAAGTTCTCGAGCGAACGAAAACCAGCACGTGAAATTCTAGCCCGCCGGTTCAAGCAGAACAAAGTCCTTAAATTTTCTGAGGACTCTCAACTTTCCAAGCTTCAAATTCCCTTCAATATCAAAACTGCTTGCTCCAGCGAGTATGACCTTTTTACCACTGTATATGTGAAACTTCTGGATTTCCTTCTCGGCGCACGCATTCTCGCAGGCTCCGCTGATATGATAATTCTCGCGGTGGAAGGGGCCATGCCAAACGCCGTCTTGTAGCATGTGCCTAATGAGGAATTCTTTTGAGCCACTGAAACCAAGAATCAGGATTCGGTATTCGCTCTTCGAATGCTGAACCAGCCTCACTGCTGCGAGTTCCTCTCGAGTTAAAAAAGGTTCTCGTTTTTCGGCGAAGAATTTATGGTCGAGTTTAAAAAAGTAAGTGAAAACCCCATAACAAAGAACAGCGGGCAGTATATACGCCAAAACTTTCAATTTGGGCTTTAGCTTCACCAAATTGCAAGCAGATTCAGCCAGGTGCGCGAGCGTGGCGATCACAATTGGCCAGGTTGTGTGGAGTACTTTGTCGACGATGTAAGCTCCGCTGCCTAACAGCAGGGAAAAGACAATCAACAAGAGGATATATGCGATGAAAGCTGTTGATCGTGCGGTTTTGTAGGTGGCAACGGAGTAGAGCAATAGAATTCCAAAAACAGCCCATTGCATCGGACTGACAAGCGCTTCGCTGCTTCCGACTCTGAGAGCATGATAATATTCGCCATTTCCAGATCTGAAGATTTTACTGAAAGCAACAGTGAGGGTGTCCATGAGGATGGGTTGTAGCATGAGAGGAAGCAGTACAACGAAGCAAAGTCCAGCCAGTGATGCTGCCCTCTGAACTGAAAATGTTGTCGCTTGGAGGTGATACCAACACAGCCCCATTCCTGCAGCAAGTCCGCAAAAAGGATATGCCGCAGAACTCAGCCAAAGCATCGAAATCATCGTAAAGAAATGGAGTTTGGTGTCATGCTCTCGGAATTGTGCTGAGAATTTAAAAAGTGCAAACGCAAAAAGGGAAATTGCGGTTGCAAAAAAATGAGGCGCCCAGCCAAGCCGAATAAAGGCATGGAATGGGCTGATGAAAAAGGAAGCGCAAACCAGAGTCAATTTAAGAGTTCGATTTTTGCACTCGGAGAGTTCCAGCACAGCCAAAATCAAAAGTCCATAAATGATTGCGATGCTAGCGTGCATCACTGTGAGTGTGTCGAAGGGAAGGAGTATAGAAAAAAATGCATTCAAAAAATGAAAGCCAAATTGATAGGGATAGCTCTTCTGCCAGTCTCCGAAACTAATTGAGTGAGCAGGTAAATCCAAAAGAGTGTGTTTGAGGCTATCGACCATTGCCACGTGTTGGGCGAAATCAACATTTCCCCAGGCGGGCAGGAAATGTGGAAATGTTGCACAATAACTTACCAACGCGGCTGCACAGCCATACCTGATGTTCTCTGTCGACAAGAGCTTTTTGTGAGGCTCACCGTGCATCACATAACTCGGCTTGTAAATCCACCCAAGCAAAGCAGTTGTTGAAACCAACTGCGCAAAAAACACACCTTGAGTTGAAAACTTCGATGAGGCTACGGCACTTGCGAGCGCGACTGCCCATGTCAGTAATGCAGTTGAGCAGAGAATTGCTAAGAATACAGCTGAGGATGTGCAGATCGTTGCACGTGACCGCCTATACAGAACGAATGCTGTATAGATAGACAAAGCGAGCGAGAGGTATCCGAAAATCACGTGATAGCCCATGGTAAGTTGTGTTTCGAATCCAACATCTTGTCGGTTGTAGAACGATGTGTCAATTTAGCCTCGAGAAAAACCCACACTCATATTGAGCAAATTTAGGCGTTCTGAACATGTCGATTCCGGCCATCATCGTTTTATCGATTTTCTTTGTGTTTATGTTTTCCCAGTTCGGCCAACGTGTTCAGGCCCGAAACGCGGGCCTTTGGATTCTGATGGCTGCCTTTATTTTTATTGCAGCTTTAATACCACACCTCTTGCGGCCCATTGCCGATATTCTAGGCATTACCCTTGTCAGTAATTTTGTACTTGCAACACTGGTGCTGTTTCTCTTTCTCCAGGTTTTCGATCTTTCTGCTGAGCTCACAGCAAACAACAGAAAATTCAGACAGCTGGTTTCGCGGCTTGCCGCTGAGGGTTTTTCAGTCACTGGGGAAAACACGAGTCCAAGCTCTAACTCTGGTTCTGTGCCTCGAGTGCTGATCGTTTTTCCCTGCTTTAATGAAGAAGGCTCTGTTTCCGGGGTTATAGAACGAATCCGTTCGGTGGCGGCCACTTCTTCGCGTTTCAGTGTTGATTACTGTTTCGTTGATGATGGCTCAATAGATGGCACTCTCACTCTCCTGCAAGAGAAATGTCCGCAGAATTTTGTTTCCCACAGCGCCAATATTGGTGTGTCTGGGGTGCTCCTCACTGGATTTCAAATCATGCGGCGTGGCGGATATTCCTATATGGTGCAATGTGATTCAGACGGGCAGCATCCGGTGGAAGAAATTCCAAAGCTGCTCGAATTTGCGGAAAAAAGAGGATGCGATCTTCTTGTTGGCAGCCGTTTTGCACCTGTGGATGCATCGCATGCTGCACAAATAAGCATCGATGACAAGAGTAACCACGGAACCACTCAAATGCGGATCTTCGGAATTGGAGTCATTCGTTTTCTCCTCGCGTTCTTCCGCGGTGCTGGCCACGTTACCGACCCAACCTCTGGCTTCCGAGTTTACTCTCGCAAGGCTTGCCAGCTTCTTTGGTCGCGGGTGCCGGATGAGTATCCAGAGCCTGAATCAATCGCGGTTTTGACTCTCTTTGGTGCAAAAATTGGGGAAGTACGGGTGCAAATGCAGAGCCGTACCGCAGGGGTTTCCTCGCTTCAAGGACTCAAATCGATTCGATACATGGTCAAGGTGAGCTCGGCGCTCCTGGGGCTTCGCTTGCGAAGATGGCTTCTG
>Ga0194116_10005460_pt1 | contig 13988 bp, 1 predicted proteins | sample TA2MahsurfametaG_4_FD_148617 | JGI IMG/M metagenome (GOLD analysis project Ga0194116, IMG submission 148617) | Freshwater microbial communities from Lake Tanganyika, Tanzania - TA2015008 Mahale S9 surface | ecosystem: Environmental > Aquatic > Freshwater > Lake | place: Tanzania: Lake Tanganyika... | reverse complement strand
TAGCTACTTAGACAATAAAGCAGGAGTTTTTGTTCAGGCAATTCGAGGATGTTAACTGTTATCAAATAGGGACTTACATATGAGAAGTTGGATTAGGATTAAGATGAAGATTAAGGGAACTTGGTGGCGGGTTGCTTGTTGCGGGTTACGCGTTACGAGCAACTCGCAACACGAGACGCCTCAACCCTCCTAACCCTAAGGAAACGGCTTTTAAGAACTAAGGGGCGTTGGAGATGGAAAGGCGGAGGAAGGCGCGGGAACTGTTAGTATTAGTATAAGTAAACTCTCTACGGGCGAATCCGCTGGGAACGCCCACTTGATTAGTCGGTGTGTTGGTGATGAAAAACGCATTCGTCCAATTATTTGTGCCAAGGTTGGTGGAGACCACGGGCAAAATGGAAAGCTTGGGGTCATTGGTCCGAACGATTGCGGTCAGGGTAAAGAGTCGATTCGTGTTGGTGCTCAAGCTGGGAAGGATTCCCAGATTGTTGGAATTGGTACTCCCGCCAAGGGCGTACTCCACCAAGGCAGGAACGCCGTCCCCGTTGGCGTCACTGAAGGCGTCCCCGACGAAGCTGTCGCCGGTCACGGTGTAGGTCCGGGTCACGGCGGTAGCCGCCTCATAATTGTCATTCCCGGGTTGGGAAGCGGTAATGGCGGCGGAACCGGGGCTGTTGAAATAAAGAGTATTTCCATCTAACGAGGCCACTCCGGGGCTTCCGGAAGAGAGGGAGACCGTCAGGCCGGAGGAGGAGGTGGCGATCAGGGTGCGGGCAGGATCACCGACTTTTGCCGTGGAGGAATATGGATCTGTTAAAGTGAGTGTCTGGGACGCCTTTTGGAAAGTAATGGTAGCTTCGGAAGTGGCACCACCGCGATCTGCCGTAGCGGCCACGGTGGCACGAACCACCACCGAGCCGGTGCCAGAGTTGATGATGAGCTGGCTTCCGCTGAGGGTGACTTTGTTGGTGTCTCCGCCGACGAGAGAGTATGTGACGGTGGAGGCGGGGGTGGTGGAGGAAGTCAGGGTGTTGGTAGTGCCGAATGTCATGAACTGGGGGGGCACAAAGCTGAGAGTGGGCGAAGAGACGTCCACTAGCTGGAGATATTGGGCTTGGTAACTGCCGGTTCCGGTATTGGTGTTGGGCAGACCAACGTAGAGACCGTTGTCGATGAGATCAGCACCGGTGCGGTTGGTGGTCCAGACATAGGTGGAGGCATTATCAGCAAGTAGATCCTTGACGTTGTAATTCCGGCCGCGGTCGATGCCAAAATAGTTGAGGTCGGTTCCAGGTGCCTTGGCATTAAGGTCGAAGGTGGCCGCCACCGTGGCGTTGGAGCGGTAGTTATTGTTCGCGAAGGCAAAGACCACGCTGTTGCCCGTGCCGCCCCCGGTTTGACCGAGGTTCTGCACCTTGCCGACTGCAAAAAGATTGTTGTCGTAACCTCCCCCCACTTGTTTCTTGGAAAGGAAATAGACGTTTTGGCTTTGTAGGGCAGGGGCGGCGAGGCGAGCCTTGTTCACGCGGCCGTAGAAAGTCTGCAACTTCCACTCATCGCTGGTCCGGTTGGTCCAGATGCCCGCCATGTGGTTGTAGACCTTGAAGTTGGGAATGTTTTTGTCGAAGTTGTTTTCATACTTTGCAAAATTGTTAGAAGCATTGATGGTTCCAAAACTCGCCTCGCTGGCAGCGTAACCCGCTTTGCTGTTTTGAGCTCCGGCTTCCTGCCCGTACATCAGCATGGGAATGCCATCGAGGGCCCCGACTTGGGCGTAGCCGTAGGCGATAGCCCAAACATCGTTATGGGGGAAGACTTCGTCGTGACTGGTCAGGTTGTTGAGCAGAGTGACATTGTCGAACGCGTTGCGGCGGTCGTCATAGGCCTTCCAAGTGTCGAAGGTCTTCGGATTTTTGACTTCTCCCGCTCCCCCGTTGGCCGGGTAGCCGAAGAAGGTGTCGCGCCAATAGAAAACGATGTTTTCGTTGAGCACGTCGAAATGGCGGGCCGAGCGGTAACCGACGCCGTGGCGGCTGCTGTTGCCGACGGTGCGGGCGCCGTCCAGGGATTCGGCCATGAAGATGAAGTCCCACTTGCGGGCGCGGGTTTTGTTGATGGTGTATTCCCAGAACTGGGAGGGGAGGCCTTGGGCAAAGTCACAGCGCAGACCGTCGATGCCAACATGGGATTGGTTTTTCGGGGTCAAAGCGGTGTGGCCCGATTTTTCCAGCCAGTAGATTGGATAGTAGGCGAAGTAATTCCACACTTGCCGCGTTGTATCCGAATGGCCGGCAAATTCATCCCGCTCGAGCAGGAAGGCCAGCTTGTAGGCGTTATCCGGATACGACTTGTTGGGATTCTGGGTGCCTTTTTCCTTCACGAGGGCGTCGTAGTCGCCGAAATAGAATTCGCGGACGTCGGTCCAGTTGCCGAAGTCGTTGCGGTCGGGGGCGATGGCGATCTCATTGGTGCTGACCGCCGGCGTGCCCGGGAATCCTTCCTTGGCATACCAGCCGGGATTGAAGTTACGGATTTGTTGGCTGGCGTTGGCGGTGATGCCGAGGTCCACCGCGCCTTGACCCATGATGACGTCGGGGGCGCTGTGGTTAAAGGTGCCGTCCATCATGACGCCGACGCCCCATTGATCGAGACGACTGACGAAAGTCTGGAACTCAGCAAGGGCGTTCGCGGCGGTGTTGCTGCGACCGAGCATGGGAGCCACGGACCAGTAGTCCCGAACCGCATAAGGACTGCCGGGATCGAAAGGTTGACCAGGGGTTTCGGGATTAATATCCCGTCCTTCCTCTCCAATCGGATGAATGGGCTGGAGCCAGAGCATGTTCACGCCGAGGGCGGCGTAGTGGTCCTTGTTCAGCGCATCGGGGCGGCCGAGGTAGCCGCCGACTTCCGCCGGGATTGAGGGATCGTTGACCAGATCCAGGAAGGTGCTGCGATCTCCAGGTTCGGTTCCCTTGGCCTCGACGATGAGGGGATTGACCTCATACATGTTGAGCTCGAGCGATTTCTTCGGCGAGACGACGATGGCGCAGTCCCGGCGCAGACCGTTATCCGTGTAGTAAATGAAGTTGTTGTCATTGACCCCGGGCACCTTGTAGCGGACCTGCAGCCGATAAGCGCCACAAAGGTTCACCGGCAGGGTGGCGGTGTAGTAGCCGCCGGAAGTGGCCGGGGCATCCATGCGGTAGGCCCGGAAATAGGTGTTGGAGTTGGTGGTCACCGTGGCCGGGTCTTCCTCCAAGACAGCGTGGTCACGGCGATTTAGATTACTGAACACCTCCACGACAGAAGGCGCCACCGAGGTGTTGGGTTTAAACTTCACGGTCAGGCTGGCGGTGTCTCCAGCAACCTCGTCCAGATAAAAACGGCGGAGGCCGTAGTTGCCGTCGGTGTCGTTGCCATTGACCGAGACAATCATCTCCGGATTTCCGACATCGAAACGCCCATCCAGATCTTCGTCGCGGATGGAAGCCGTGTTGAGGGGCTGGTACTCGGGAATCTCCAGGTCGTTGGCGCCATTACCGTAGAGCGGCGGGGCTTGGGACTGGATGGTGCCTCCGAATCCGCCGGAGTAAGCCACCGCGGCGATGTAGATGATGCGTGGGACCGAGCCGAAGGCCTCGACCAGATCCAGTTCGCCTTCGAGAGCCTGACCTTGGTTACCGAGCCAGTTCCGGCCGGAGGTCTTGAAACCATAAGTCGAGGGGACGTTGGGGGTGGAAAAGAGCCAAGGTTTGGAGTTCGTGGATCCGTCGAAGTTACCGAAGACGCGGCCGTTCTTGGCCGAAGCTCCATTCCGGTAGATGCGAAGGTCGTTGAAATAGGGTTGGTGGTTGTCCGACCCCGTTCCCGAAGGTAAATTTTCAGCGTAGAAGACAATCCTCGTAGGTGCGGCTGAGGCCACTTGCACAGTTCGGGTAAAGACTCCGCCGTCTCGACGGGTAAGCCTGACGAAGAGGGAATTATTCGCCGATCGAGTAATCGACCAGTTCATTACCTGAGTTCCGTAAAGCAACCCGGCTCCGTCTGGTCCGATTTTGATGTCGTCGGTCCCAGCATTCTCCACATTCATCAGGAATTCTTCCCCAGCGAAGATATTGAACCCTTTTTTGCCCCCGTTCCAATTGATGCCCCATTGGAATGCGATGGAATCACCGACCTCCAAGGGAGCAGAGAAAGGGCGACTCGCTTGGACTAAGGCGCCATTCTTTGCGTAGAGCCCGAAGGACTTTGAGTTCATGCCTTGAACTCCTGCGTCTGAGGGGTTACCCAAAAAAACTCCGGCGTTGTCATTATTGGAAGAGGGGGAAATGGTCCATGCCCCAAACCCGGCTCCTTGGTTATTGCCATTGGCCCAGGAGGTGTAGTTGGAGGCGGAGTCGGAGCCTACAGCGGGGCCGGCGTTGACAGGGTTGCCGAACTGGTCGGTGATGTAGATCACGTGGTCGTTGCCCCCGCCCTTCGGTGACCAGGTGGCGGTATAGAGCTTATTCCCCCGGATGGCGGCGTAGATGCGCATGCCGTTGTCGGAAACGACGAAGTTTTGGCTGTCGAACTGGCCGTCCATGACGAAGGCCGCGCTGGTCGAGGCCGACCAGGAGGCCCCGCCCGAGTTGTCGGGCGTTCCGCCGCTGGAGAAGCTGTAGCTGACCGACGTGGCGCCGGCCGGCACGGTGTAGGAGTAGGTGAACTCGGTCGGTCCGCCGGTCATGGTGAAGCTCTGGGCAGATCCGCCGCCGGTCGGAGTAAAGTTGACCGTCACCGCGGAGGCGTTGGCCAGAGGACCGTCGTTTGGACGGTAGGTAATGGTGACGATCTTGTTCCCACCGGACATGCTGAGCGTCGATGAGGCGAAGGAGCCGACAGTGGCGGGCGGAATGCTCGCGCCGTTGTACATGTCATAGGCGTAGACATTTCCGCTGATACGGAAGCCGCGGAGCAATTCCTGGATGTTGCTCACACCGTCGCCATCGGAATCGCGGTCGCCGTCCCATTGGCCGTTGTAATACGTCTCGGCGTTCATCGGGTTGAGGCGCGTCCACGTCTCCCCGTAGTTCGGGATGTTGTCCAAGCCGGGGCCGTCGCCCGGCAACGCACGATTTGGACCCGGGTTGCGTCCGCTGAGGAAGTTGTTCAGCTCGATCTCGTCCGGCAGGCCGTCCCCGTCGGAGTCGTGCATATTCTGGCCGTACAGATTGAAGACCACCCGGCGGGCGACGCGGTTTTCCTGCCCGCTCTTGGTGACCACGGCCTCAAAAAAGTTCGGACCGTTGACAAACGCGCCGTAGAAAATCTTGTCTGTGTTGCCTTCGCGATAGCGTCCGGTGAAGGTGGATTCGAATTTGCCGCTGCCCGCAGGGTTCTCCACGAGGGCAGGCTGCTCGTAGCCGTTCCAGAAAAGCTTGATGTCGCTTGCCGTGATTCCTTGACCGGTCGGGACGGCCACGACGGTTTTAAAGAAAGGCTCGGAGATCGTTGCGCCGCTCGAGTGATTGATGGCAATGGATTGGCCTACCGTGTCGACCGTGAAGTTGCGCGTGAGCGTCGAGGTATTGATTGTTCCGCGGCTGGCCCCGCGGTCGGCCTCGGTCGCATTGAGCGTGATCGAGTTGGCGCCGGAGGCCAGCCCGTCGAGCGCGATGCGCCAGCGGCCTTGGATCACTTGGTCGGCTTGCTGCGAAGGTCCGCCGTTGATCGAGTAGGTCAGGTTGTGGAGGGTTCGATCGGCATTTTCCACCGTGACGACACGGGCGCCCTGGATCGTCTCGCCCTCATTGAGGTTGACGAAGGCCAGATCGGGGCCGCGGCGGTCGACGTAGACCGTGGTGGTAAAAGTTTGATAGAGAGCAGGCCGATTGGCGGCGCGACCGTTGAAAAGGCGCGCTTTGACCGTGTGCAAGCCCTCCGGGACACCGGTGAGATCAAGTTCCAAGCGGTAGTGCCCGGCCGCGACACGCGTCATCTGCTCGTAACCACCATTGACAATATCCTTGCCGGCGATGTCGACAGCCGAGGCGTTTAGGTTACGGCCCTGACCCCATTTGAGGAGCACGTTGTCGACAATCTCTCCGCCTTGGGCCGGCTCGCGATAAAAGACGTTGATGGTAGCGCTGTTTCCGGTCAGGCGGGTGATCGTGCGGGTCTTAGAAGCGGCATCACGTCCGCCCGGAACGACCCAAGGCATGGTGGTGACGTTGGGCCCGGCAGTGAAGGAGATCGGGGAACCGGTCAGAGGACCTTCCGCATTGAATGGCGCGTAGCAGACAAATCCCTGACCCCACCATCCCGGCACAGTGATGTTCACCTTTCCGTCGCTGGCCACGGTCACGGTGCTCGGATTGCGACCAGTATAGTCTTTGAGGACGGTGCCGGGCGCGAACGAGGTCTGGATACCGTTCCGCGTCTGGTCGAAGCCGGAGTCATTGAGGGCCACCAGCAACAAGCCTTCACCGGAGTTGGGCTGAGCGTTGCCGTTGAGGTCGTCGTAGCGCTCGTGAACGAAGAAGTCGCCTTCGGCCCAGCGCGTCCATTCGCGTCCGCGGGCAAACTGATTGTGGATATAAATCAGGTTGGGGATCGTGCCCATGTTGTTGTCACCGAGGGCGCCGTCGTAGCCCTTGCGCATCCAGGTAATGCCGTTTTCCTCCTTGTCCTCGTTGTCGGCCAAGTTGTTGCCGGTGAAGTAGACGACCGGAGTGCCCACCCGGGTGAGGATGTAGGCATAAGCCAATTCGAGTTTGCTGGGAGGATCCTCGTCGTGACTGTGAGCAAAGATCACCCCCTCCTCAGGGCTGAAGCCGGACGAAATATTGTCCAAGGCGGCCAAGTTGCCCCCGTTGAATGCCGCCATGATCATCTGCGACTTGCGCGGGAAGTCGAGGTAGCGGGTCTTGATGCCTTCATTGGGATTGTTGGGGCTGCGCCAGTAGTCGGTCTCGCCGATCGAGCCGATAAAGAACTCTGAGTAGACCAGCGCGTCGTCGCGACGGATGTAGTTGGAGTACATGTCATCGAACGGATCGGTGTCCGAGTAGCCACGACGTTCATTGAAGTTCTTCTGGATGTTGTAAATGAGGGTTTGGTCCTTGGTGGCTTGATTTTGGCTCGGAAGTCCGAAGTATTCCTTGCCGACATGTTTGGGGGCGTCGAGGCGGACACCATCGTAGTCCATGGCGTAGCCGAGCCAGTTGATCCAGCGAGTGATGAACTGGCGGGAATTTTCGGTCGGAAGATCTCCAGTAGGGTGATATGGATATTTTTCCCGCTCCCCAGGATGGCGGACAAACGGAGTGGGGTCGGGGGCGTAGTTCGGTGCGTTCGAGCCTTGGAACCGACCATCGAACTCCAGGACGATGTCCATCAGGCTGACCAGCTCCTGGTGAAGCGTGCCACCGTAACCGTTATCGGGTGACCATTGGAACATGCGCGGGGCGCGTTTGAAGCCGCCCGGCTGGCTGGCATCGACCCAGACGTGGAAGTCCTGGGGAACCATGCCGGGGTAGGTGCGGTAGTCCGGTCCGTTGCCGGTGTGGTTGAAAACGATGTCGGGATAAATCTTGATGTCCATCTGGTGGGCGTTGTCCACCATCTGGCGCAGGGAGGTGCGGGAGCCGTAGCGGGTCTCCCAGTGGCCGCGTTGCGGATGATCGCCGAGGTCGAAGCGATCAAAGGAGTTATAGCCGACGTTGCCACCGTAGGCGTGCGGGTAACGTCCACCGATCGGTGATTTGCCCGGGGGCGGAGTCCAGATGGACTCGTAGCCGATTTCGGCAATCTCAGGCAGACGCTGATAGATTTCGTCCCATGGTGTTTCGAAATATTGGATGATGACCTCGGAATGGCCCGAACGGGGGAAGATAGAAAGAGCGAGGGCGGCGCAGGCCAAGGATTTGGTGAAAAGCCCTCTCATGGAATTATTTATCATACAAGCGAACCGGCAAAAATCCATAGGGAAATTTATGGAACAGTTTAAATCCTAGCACCTTGTGCATGCGATCTTTGACAGGGCATGGCTGTCCTATGTTCAAAGAATTCATGGTCAGGGGGATGGAGGGGGAGAGTTGGTTCTAACCTGTAAGCGAAGGAAGGCTCTGGGATCGTTGGTCATCGGCGTGCTGAAGATCTTTCGCTCGAACCCTGTAGGAACGCCGTTCTTATTGGTGGAGGGTGTTTGACTCGTCTGGTTGGTGGACCATCCCCCCAGGGCCAGATTGGTGGTTCGAATTGGTTCGATGATGAGAGTGGGGTCGTTGGTTCGGACCACCGCGGTCAGGGTAAGGCTGCCATTAGTTGAAGTTACTTCTGGAAGTTTGGACTGGTCATTCACACCAGCCGAGCCCCCCAAGGCATATTCCAGCAACGCGGGCACCCCGTCCCCGTCGGTATCGCTGTTGGCAGGGGCGTCGCTGAAAAGGTCCTGGAATCGTGAACGAATGGTGAGAGTACCGGAGACGCTACCCTGATAGTTATTGTCATCCACCGTGGCCAGCACCGAATAGCTGCCGGGATCATTTGGGTTCGAATCAAGTGTATTGTAAGTCAAAATCACTTTGAGCCCCAAGGGACTGGTGATGGGGATGACCGGACCCGTAGAGCCCTCCACTTGATTCAGACTGTTGTTGTCCAAGGTGATGTTGGCGAAGGCCTTGGTCAAGGTCAGCTCCCGATCGACCTCAATACGCGGTGCCGTCTCGGTCTCTTCCAGATAGGCGCGGACGATCACCGTGCCCGTCCCCGCCTCAACCTTAAGAACATTATTGGTAGCGATGACTGCTCCTGTGCCAACCACCATGAATTTGGGCGTGGCCCCCACGCGGGTGGTGCTCGCGGTTAAGGGGACCTCGGAACCGTAGGGCAGAGACCATGGGCCCAAGGGAGAGGGATTGAAGGTCAGTTCCCCAAAGGACTCCTCAAAGCCCAGCGTAACCACTTGGTTGTTGGTTAACTCAACCTCGACTTGGTGAGTTTGAGCCTGGTTGCGGCGTTGCACCGTGGTGCCAGAGGTTGCCACGTCAACGGCACTGGAGTTCACCAAGGGAGCTTCCACCCAGGCCCGGATTGTCCGGCCATTCTCTTGCACATTGGCCACGGTTACCTTGTTCGTGGAGAATCGACCCTCATCCCGAAGAGCCGAGGATCCGCGGACCAGTAAATCCTCCAGATCGGGAGAAAGACCGAAGCGCACGTACATACGGTCGGCACCATTCCATGAATAGTTTGCACGGATTTGTGCGCTACCTCCGTCCACCAGGGTCACAGTTTTCTGGTTTGTGACCGTCCCGGTGACTCCCGTAAAGACCCAACCCACGGATCCTGATCCCGCATTGTTCACTGTGTGAACCGCATTGACCAAGCCACTGGTCCCGCCGGTGGAGTTGGTAACCGCCCACCAATCCTTAAAGCCACTGGTCCGGTAGGCCGTGGCATGAGTCGTGCCTTCGTCCTCGCTGTCCGTCCCACTATAGGACGCAAAGTTACCGGCCACTTGCCAGACATCCTTGGTGGATGGATCCCGCAACCAGGCTGCGGTCATGCGCCCACCGCGGGCCTCGAACAAGGCAAAAATACGGTTGTTGAACAGGAGATATTCCTGCGCACCGTCCAAATCCACGTCCAAGGGTTGAGCCACCGGCGTAGAGACCGGTCCGCCCTGACTCCAGGCATGCACGTTCGAATAGACAGCGGCGAAGCGGGCTTGGGATTGAGTAAAACGGGCGAAGTCGGCCATGGTCTGGTTTTGCAGCGAGGCCGGAGCGATGTAATCGCCGGTGCTGAATTTCCGCAGGTCAGTGGCTTGGTTTGTGTTCGGCAGATGGAACGCGGTCTGGAACATGGCGCCTCCGATCACCGCGCGGGCCACCTTGCCCAATTCGGATGAGGTGACGTTGGTCACCGCATTCCAAGCCGCATTGGCATGCCCGTTCAGGCCGACCCGGCCAAAGTTCGTGTTGGAGCCGAAATTCGTGCTGCTCAGGCGGCCGAACCAGTTGTCGTAATTCTCACCGGTGGCCCAATCCACCCAATCCTTGGCTGTCTGGCGGAGATTCTGGCCCGTGCCGCGCGTCTCGGTGCCCCAGGTGCTGTGGGTGTTGCCATCCTGACCGACGTAGCTGACCTGGTTGTCGGTGATTTGTTGTGCGGTCACCACACGAATCCACGGGCGGCTGCCCAGCCAGCGGACGTTCGCGTCGTAACTGGAAACTTTTGTTGCGCTGGAAAATTCGCCGATATCCGTCCAGAGAACGACCACCTGGTCCTGCACGCCGCTACGTGAACGTCGGGAGAGGAGCTGGCGAACGGCCATGGGCGAGCCTTGGTCCAAGGTCTGATTGAGGTATTCCGAAGCCACATCGTGAATCGGAATGACGTTCACTCCATTGACCTGATTGATACGGTAGCCGGCAGTGCCCAATGCCGCGCTGCGGCCAAACCACCTGACGAAATGGCGCATCTGATCCGCGAAAACGTAGCTATACCCCATTTGCTGGATGGCGACGAGCGACTCGTCATCGAGTACCCTTTCAGGGGCCCAGAAGATGTTGGAGGACACCGAGCCATAGATGCTCGTGAGAAATTCATCAGACAGCTGCTTGTTGGCGAGGTTGTAACTGGCAGGGAAGTATTTGGGCACATGGTCGGCAAAGGTCGAACCGACCAAGTCGATCTGGTTGGCGGCAACGAGGCTCTTGATGCGCTCGTTGAGGCTGGGTCCATCGTTATTGGGCCAAGCTCCGGCGTTGGGATTGCTCGCCCACTGCAAGGAGGAAGCGAGCGTGGGCGTGAGATGCAGGGTGAGCGGCACATCGTGGTCCAGGTGGCTCTTAATCAGCCGGTGGTAACCGAGGGCACCGGCCCCATTGGTGGCGTGGATGAGGGCTTGGGTCACGCTGGCCGGCTGGATGGCTTGGTTGCCGTGGGCCAACAGCACGACCTTGGCGTTGCGGTTGCGATCGTTCGACCCGGTGCGGCTGAAGTAGTCGCTCAACTTACCGTTGAGACGGATGTTGTCCTGATCGCGCCACCAGTCGGAAGCGAGGTAGTCATCGTAGATCGTGTCGCGAATGTCGTTGCGTCCAGACAGATCGCCCGTGCCGGCGGTGGTATTTGCGGTAAGCGGCTTGGTCGTGAAGACCTGAAAATTGAGCGTGCCGGGATTGCCCAGCCAGCCGGCGTCGCGGAGGTGGCGACGCTCAACGGCGATTTCCACCGCATCGTAGGTTGAAGACCAGGAGACCTCGTTGAGGCCGCCAAAAGGACGGGCTTCAACCCCGCCTTCGGTCACGGGATTTTGGAATTGGGTGGTCGTATTCTGGGCAACGCTACGATCCACAAAAATACTGCCGAAGTTTTGCGCGTAGACGCCGATGACGACCTCCCAGCGCATATCGGTGGCGATATCGATCTCGTTGGGCATGGAGCGTTCGCCGGCTGCCGGGTTGCCGGTATCGATGACAATGTAGGCATCGACTTCGCTCTGCCAGGCGTTCGGTTCAAGGTCGAGAAAGTCGATGCGGAAGTAAACGCGGCCATCCCCGCCGGCGGATTGGTCCCCACCATCGCGGAAAGAGAAAGCGACGATGTCGCGCGAGTTGTTGCCGGTGTCGCTGCGGTAGACATCGGCACCGCCGTTCGAGGGGTTCTCGTTGTATTCGTCGAGGACCAACAGGTCGTTATGGGTCCAATCCTTGAAGGTGCCGATGGCGATCGAGCCTTCCCCGCCACTGGCGCCCCCTCCGAGATTGGGTTGGTTCGGGTGCGTTGCGTTGAGCAGTTCAGTGGCGTTGTTGACGCCATCGTTGTCTGGATCGCCGGAAGCCCCATTTCTCGGATTTCCCGCTCCCCCTGTGCGCATGCTGAGCGTTCCGTTGTCGAGCGGATCGAGGCCGTATTGGTTCTCCCAACCATCGGGCAGACCGTCGCCGTCGGTGTCACGATTGAGCGGATCGGTTTCGGTCCATCGCTCGCCGGTATCGTAGCGACGGTTGCGGTTATCATCACCGTCGATGCGGCCGTTGAAGTTTTTGTCTTCGCCGTAGCCGTCCTGGAGCCCGTCGCCATCCGAGTCGGGATTGGTCGGGCTCGTTTCGGTCCAAGTCTCGAAACTGTCGATGGTGTTGTTCGGCCAATCGCCGGTGTTGGGACGATGCGTAGCGAATGCCTCCTTGGCGGCATTGAGCGGAAGTGGTTTGCCGTCTCCATCCGTCCAGCCATTGCGGTTGGCATCCTCGATACCATCGAGGATCCCGTCATTATCGGTATCGGAGCGGGATGGATCGGTTACCGATCCCGCGGCTTGGCGCGTGCGGTCATCCCCTTGGTTTTGAGATCCCACGCCGGGAACAAAACCGGAATGGGCAACCACGGCATAGAGCGGCGGATCGAGGTCGCCGATGAAGTTCGGGATGCCGTCCTCATTGGTGTCGATACCGGGCAAGGTCGGCGGGTTCGCGGCCGTGCGCCAGCCGACTTCGAGCGCATCGGGAAGCAGGTCGCCGTCGGAGTCGGGGCTGGTGGGCAGCGTGGTGCCCGAAGCGCGCCAGATATGCACATCGCCGTTGGACCAGGTCTCCGGCTGCGTCTCCGGCAAATCACGCTTGTTCGTCTCGACGTTGTCAACCAGACCATCGTTGTCGTCGTCATTGTCCTGAATGTCATCGCCATCGGTGATTTGGCGGAGCAGGACGCGCGCGTTGCGGACGGTGGACGTCGATTGGCCGTTGAGCGTGGCGGTGGCGGTGAGCAGATAGTTGCCCGGCGCGGTGATGCGCCAGGTGTAGTCCCAAGTTTTGACGTTGCCGTTGACGCTGACATTGACGCCGTCGCGGACGTTGTTGCCGTTCTGGTCGGTAAACGGTTCGGCCGGATCACGCACGTTGTTGTTGTTCAAGTCGAAGAAGGCCTCGCCGGCATCGAATTGAGCGTTGTTGTTGAGGTCCGTGTAGGACTCGGCCGCGTCCCAAATGTTGTTGCCGTTGGTGTCAGTGAGTGGTTCGCCGACATCCCAGAAACCGTTTGTGTTTGTGTCGGTGTAAACTTCGGCCGGATCCCACTGGCCGTTCTTGTTGGTATCAGTGGAGGGTTCCTGATCGTCCCAGTAGCCGTTGCCGTTGGAATCAGTGTAAGGCTCCTCGAAGATCGTGATCTGCGGGCTGCCGACGAGGGTCACATCGGTGACATCGACGCCGTTGATTTTGGCGCTGGTCTCGACGCGGACGACATAGAGAAGCTCGTCGTTGCCGGGAACATCTTTCAGGGTGATTTCCGTCGGGCGACCGTCGGAGCCGAGTTCGCTCGGGCGGGTGATGCGGACGAAAGGCTTGGTGTTCGGGTTGGCCCTGACCAGACGGATTGCCTCCAGCTTCCGGTTGTCGGGGAACGTGTAGGTGACCGCGAGCGTGTGTCGAAAGTTCGGCACGTCGTTATACATGTTGGGCAGTGGGATGGCCAATTCGTGGAAGGTGCCGTTGACGTCGCGGTTGAGCACGAAATCGCCGCGGCCCTGGATGACCGGGTCGCGATTGGTTCCATCCTCGGTGCTGGCGATGCTGAAGGTGAAACGGTTCTTGAGTTGCTCGTCGTTCAGGTCATCGGCCAGCGCCTTGGTGAAATAGACCTTCATCGTGTAGTTGTCGTCCACCACGTCTCCGTCGCGCTGCGGCCAAGCGATGTTGACGCGCTGATCAGGTCCGCGGGTCTGCACCGTGCGCACCACTTCGGTGACGCGTGCCGATCCGGCGGCCACGTCGATGTCACGAGTCGAGGAGGCTTCGTGCAGGCGGATGGTGATGCTGGCCGAGCCGTTGGCGGGAATGTTGTTGTAGCGGAAGCGCCACTCTTTTTTGTCGGGCAGGTTAATGGAGGTGACCTGGGTGGCCTGACCCCACGATTGAGTCAGGCTGGCGTCATATGCGTCGTTGGCGTTGATGTCCGTGTAGGCCTCGCCCGGATCGCGGGTACCATTCTGGTTGGCA
>Ga0194116_10005458_pt1 | contig 13995 bp, 21 predicted proteins | sample TA2MahsurfametaG_4_FD_148617 | JGI IMG/M metagenome (GOLD analysis project Ga0194116, IMG submission 148617) | Freshwater microbial communities from Lake Tanganyika, Tanzania - TA2015008 Mahale S9 surface | ecosystem: Environmental > Aquatic > Freshwater > Lake | place: Tanzania: Lake... | reverse complement strand
CATCTCCTCCAAGATGAATTGTATCACGGATATCCAAAACCAGATCAAATGAATGCAATGATTGGTGATGTCATTAATCATTTCTATGGTGATGTTGATCAATCGATTGTAATTGATAAGAATCGTGCTTGGGTTGCACGAGTTCCCTATATTGAGGGTTATATCAAACAAAAAGCAAAAATCATCTGCCCTGTGCGTGATATTGAGGAAGTTCTCACCTCAATGATTACAATGATTCGTCGTAATCCATATAAAGAAGGTAATCAACGTATTAATTTTATTGACGAACAGCTGGTGAAACTGAATATTCCAATCAACGACGATAACCGTTGTGAGTATATTGCTGGTCCAGACGGTATTCTTGGTCAATCACTGAACGCTATTATGGAAGGAATCAACGCTGGGTTCGGAGATCGCTTTCATTATGTGGAATACAATAATCTGATTAATAATCCACAAGATACCCTAAAGAAATTGTATAAGTTTCTGGGTGAGGAACCATTTGAGCATAAGTTTGAAGGACTTGGTAATTTAAATCGTGAAAGAGATATGGAGACCTACGGACTTGAGGATATGCATGAAGTTCGTTCGGTTCTTAAGTCAACATCAAAGGATCCCTTAAAAGTGCTGTCCTCTTATGTGCTAGATAAATGTAAGGGAATGGATTTTTGGAGAAATAACCCTTATACTTGGGGTGTTCAAAAAATTCCTAATTATATTCAAATAAAACAAAACCAAATTAAAATTATAACAGAGGAGAAAGACAATGCCTGAAGAACTTAACATTAACGAACCAGAAATGGATATAGAAGGAACCATTTGTGCAGCAGGAGACAGTGAGGATCTTGTTCGTCGTCTGGTTACCGAAGGTGATCACAGTCAAAAAATTCACGACACCATTCAAAGAAACATTGGGCACCTTTCACATATCCTGAGTCAGGAACCCATTGCAACATCAGGTTCAACACGTCTTGCTGGTTTCCAGGAAGCAGTTCAACTTGGTGCAGATTTTATCGCTGCTGAAGAAACACAAACAGAAGAACCTGTGGTAGAAGAACCAACTCCAGATCCAGTTGAAGAAGAAACACAAACAGAAGAACCTGTGGTAGAATAACTTTATAATTCACTGATTTTATGAAAGACAAATACAGTATCTTCCATTGTCAAGGTGGATTGGGAAAACATATTGCTGCAATTGCTGTTGCAAAGTGTATCAAGAATAATCATCCAAGTCGTAAACTGATTGTAGTTTGTGCATATCCTGATGCCTTTGTCAATCTTCCATTCATTGACAGAGTGTATGGAATTGGACAAACAAGTTACTTTTATCAAACATACATTGAGAATCAAGACTCATTGTTGTTTCATAATGAACCTTATTTCACCACTGATCACATTCATAAAAAACTTCCACTAATCCAAACATGGTGTAAGATGTATGGATTGGAGTATCATGGTGAGAAACCAGAACTCGGGTTTAATGCTCTGCAAAAGAAGATTGCAAAAGAAGTTTGGCGTAAAGAAGGAAAACCAGTGATGATTATTCACACTAATGGTGGATTGATTCATCAAGATGCTAAACCATATATGTGGGCACGAGATATGCCCTTTGATGTTGCACAACAGATTGTAGATAGGTATCACAAGAAATATACAATCTATCAATGCACTAAGATGAACTCACCAAAACTCATTAATGCAAATGTGATTGAGTTTTCTCAGAACATGCAACTGTCAGTGATGGAGTTTCTGAGCATCATTCTTCATAGTGATAAGAGGATTCTAATTGATAGCTGTCTGCAACATGCTGCAGCAGCATTAAAACTTCCATCCACTGTTCTATGGAATGGAACCAGTCCTAAAGTCTTTGGTTATGACATGCACGATAACATTGAAACAGTAAAACCACATAACTTCAAACTACCTGGAAGTTATCTGTTTGACTTTGATTTCAATGGTGTGGAACATGAATATCCTTATAATGAGAATGATGAAATCTTTAACCTTGATCGAATCTTTGAGTCAATCGAAAAAGAATAGGTAATAAAAAAGATGATAAAGTATAATCTTGGTTGTGGAAACAACAAACTTGAAGGTTTCATTAACGTAGATAAGGAAGAGTTTTATAAACCAGATCTTCTTATTGATCTTGAGAAGTTTCCTTGGGATATTAAAACCAGTTCAGCAGATGTTGTCGTGTTGACTCATGTATTGGAACATCTTGGTAAAGATCCAGATGACTTTCTAAATGTGATGAAAGAACTCTATCGAATCACAAGGCCTTTTGGTGAGATTAGGATTACAGTTCCTCATCCATATAGTTACAACTTCATTGTCGATCCTACGCATGTAACAAGAGTCACACCAGAAACGTTAAATATGTTCTCAAAAGACTTTTGTGATTATGTCATTCAAAACAAATTTTCAAATACAACATTTGCTTATGTTTGTGATGTTGACTTTGAACTCGCAAATGTAAATTACATTTATAACCCTGATGTTGTAAACTTCTTGATTTCTCGCAACTTAATTCCAAGAACTTTCCCACAAGGAGAGAACATTGGATATGAGAAGATGTTTCCTAATTTAGTAGACGAAATCAAAATCACACTCATCGCCAAAAAATGAACCTTATTATGTTATGAATGTCCTGGGATAGCAGGAACTAGACCATTTATTGCAAAGTATAGTTCTACTGGAGTTGTTCAATGGAGAAGAATTGTAACTTTGGGTTATTCTGGAGAATCTCCTTCAGATAATAATATATTTGATGCTTTCTACTACAAATTATATGATCATTCGTTCTTTAGATACATCAAGCACTGCTAATTCTATTGGTGGTTGAGCATGATAATTAAATCAATAAATATTTAAAAAGTAGTTATAATTAAATGTAGAACAGCTGCCCATCAATAGAGAACAATTTTTAAAACTTCGAGGAATTATAGAAAACCTCTCTACAAATGGTATTAAACATTAAAAAAAATTAACTCAAAAATAAATAAAGATATAAAAGGATTTGATAGATGCCAACTAATTTATCTACATTTTTAGGATCTTCGTTTGTTGGTAATGTAGGACCTCAAGGACCTCAAGGTAATCAAGGAGCTACTGGACCTCAAGGTGCTCAAGGTAACCAAGGTTCTCAAGGTAACCAAGGATTCCAAGGACCTCAAGGTGCTCAAGGTAACCAAGGTAACCAAGGATTCCAAGGACCTCAAGGAACAGGACCTCAAGGTGCTCAAGGTAATCAAGGTTCTCAAGGTAATCAAGGTTCTCAAGGTAACCAAGGATTCCAAGGACCTCAAGGTGCTCAAGGTAATCAAGGTTCTCAAGGTAATCAAGGATTCCAAGGACCTCAAGGTGCTCAAGGTAACCAAGGTAACCAAGGTAACCAAGGACCTCAAGGAGCACAGGGTGCTCAAGGTAATCAAGGTTCTCAAGGTAATCAAGGTTCTCAAGGTGCTCAAGGTGCTCAAGGTAATCAAGGTTCTCAAGGTAACCAAGGATTCCAAGGACCTCAAGGTGCTCAAGGTGCAGTTGGAGCAACAACTTTTACACTTCCAGAAACTGGATCAAGTTCTTCTTATATTTTATTAGGAACTTGGGGAACTGCTCAAAATGGTTCTTCACTATACATGACCATTGTTGCAAAAACTGGATACAATGCAACCACCAATCAAAACCAAGTAACTAAACTTTATTTTAAAACATCTAATGGCGATAGCAATAATGCTGGATTTTATGGTGATGGATTAGCTTATAGAATAACTTCCTTAGGGACAAATTCAGGTGCTCCAACTTCAATTAGAATTGTTCAAGTATCAACAATCTCTTATGCCATATATGGAAATTTTGGATCTTTTACTGGTAGTGGTTCAACTTATCAAGTTCAATTCCCATCTGGACAAACTTGGACTAACAGTTCTACATTAGTCAGTGCTCCAGGTGGAACTTATATTGATATAACACCATCAACTGCTGTTGGTCCTCAAGGTGCTGTAGGAGCTCAAGGTGCAGTTGGTGCTCAAGGAGCTCAAGGAGCTCAAGGAGCTCAAGGAGCTGCTGGTGGTACAGGTGGTGTTGGTGCTCAAGGAGCTCAAGGAGCTCAAGGAGCTGCTGGTGGTACAGGTGCACAAGGTGCTACTGGTTCCACAGGTGCTCAAGGTGCAACAGGAGGTACAGGAAGTACAGGAGGTACTGGTGCTCAAGGTGCCACAGGAGGCACAGGTGCCACAGGTGCTCAAGGTGCAACAGGAGGTACAGGAGGTACAGGAGGTACTGGTGCTCAAGGTGCCACAGGAGGCACAGGTGCCACAGGTGCTCAAGGTGCAACAGGAGGTACAGGAGGTACAGGTGCCACAGGTGCTCAAGGTGCCACAGGAGGCACAGGTGCCACAGGTGCTCAAGGTGCTGCTGGTAGTGGAACAATAACAGATGATACTACAACAAATGCTACAAGATATCCAACTTTTGCAACAGCAACCTCTGGAACATTCACACCTAATACTTCATCATCAAAACTTACATTTAATCCTTCTACAGGAACACTATCAGCAACAGCATTCACTTCACTTTCTGATAAAACACAAAAAACTGATATCACGCCAATTACAAATGCTATTGATACTGTAAAACAGATTCAAGGTGTTAAATATAAGTGGATAGATAATCATAACCAACCATCAATTGGTGTAATTGCACAAGATATTGAAAAAGTATTACCTGAAGTAGTAATGAGCAATCCAGATGGACTTAAATCAGTGTCTTATGGGAACATTGTTGGATTGTTGATTGAGGCAATTAAAGAACAACAGAAGGAAATTGATGAACTGAAAAAAAACACAATAAATAAAAACGAATAGAAACATTATAAAAAATGGCAGATCTGACTTCTAATCAATTATGTAATATCTGTTGCAAGCATTATAATGCTGGATTAAGATGTTGTGCTTTAGGTTCTTTAGTAGAAGGTGGATACTTATTTGCCCGACAAGGAGGTGTTGCTTGGATCGTTGCTTGTGCTTCTCGTGAAGTCTCTAGAGTTTGGGCAAGCCGAGGAGATGCTGTTACTGTTGCTAATGCTTCTGATGCTTGTGGTGATTGGTTTGTTCCTTGTCGTGATGATACAAAATATGGTGTCGAGTGTAGATGCTTTTGGGACTCTTCCTCCAACAATAAATACTGGACTAGTACAGAGTACGATGCAACGTGGGCTTTCTACATGGTGTGCAACGGTTTCCGGTCAGGCATTGCGAACAAGACGACTACGTTCTGTGTCCGTGCCTTCAGGCGTGTTTTTTATTAAATTTTGTACTTTATAAAAAAATGGCAGATCTAACTTCTAATCAATTATGTAATATCTGTCGCATTCATTATAATGCTGGATTAAGATGTTGTTCTTTAGGTACTTTACTAGAAGGTGGATACTTATTTGCCCGACAAGGAGGTCTTGCTTGGATCGTTGCTTGTTCTTCTCGTGAAGTCTCTAGAGATTGGACAAGCCGAGGAGATGCTGTTACTGTTGCTAATGCTTCTAATCCTTGTGGTGATTGGTTTGTTCCTGATCGCCACCATCTTTCTCTCGGTCAAATGTGTAGTTCCTTTTGGGACTCTTTCTCCAACACTGCCTACTGGAGTAATACAGATGGCAATGTTTTACTAACGTACGCTTGGCACGTGTGTTTTCAGGCAAGTCCAAACTACGGAAGTATATCAAGAGCCGGCGCTAGGTCCTGCGTCCGCTGTGTCCGTGCCTTCAGGCGTATTTTTTATTGAATTTTGTACTTTGTAACTTGTATTTTGTATGCTTTTATTTTTTGATTGAAAATGGTTGAAAATCTTCAAATATATCGAGACGCAAGTGAACTCATCAAACGTGTCTTTATTATCGTCAAATAATTCCCAAGAGATTACAAGTACACAATAAATAAAAACAAATAGAAACATTATAAAAAATGGCAGATCTAACTTCTAATCAATTATGTAATATCTGTTGCATTCATTATAATGCTGGATTAAGATGTTGTTCTTTAGGTTCTTTACTAGAAGGTGGATACTTATTTGCCCGACAAGGAGGTCTTGCTTGGATCGTTGCTTGTTCTTCTCGTGAAGTCAATAGAGTTTGGACAAGCCGAGGAGATGCTGTTACTGTTGCTAATGCTTCTGATGCTTGTGGTGATTGGTTTGTTCCTAGTGGTAGTGATTTAGAACTTGGTTACGTTTGTAATGTCCATTGGGACTATTGGAACCCCAATCCCTCCGCCGTCTACTGGTCTAGTTTAGAGTTCAATGCTACGCAGGCTTCTCTTATAGTATTCAATAGTGGTCGCACCTATGCGGCCGTCAACAAGACGAACGCGCACCGTGCCCGTGCCTTCAGGCGTATTTTTTATTGAATTTTGTACTTTGTAACTTGTATAAAGAAATAATTTAGTGATGTACAACTATGAAAAACTTATCTAACTTTCCACCTGTTTATTATATAAATTTAGATTTTAGAACAGATAGAAAAGAAAGTATAGAAAAAACGTTTCGAGAATATAATATCTCTAACTACACCAAAATATCAGCATCCAATTATCTTGGAAGTGAACAGGAAAAATGGGAACATTTGGTACTTGATGAAAAAGTGAAGTGTGGAGCAAGTGATGTTGGTTGTACTTTATCTCATCTGGAAGCAATTGACACTTGGTTAAAAACTTCTAATACGGAAACAGCAGTCATTATGGAAGATGATTGTGATATTACTGTAAGTGACTATTGGAAATTTGATTGGAATACTTTGATGGATAATTTACCATTTAATTGGGATTGCATTCAACTTTGTATGAACCATCATTCGGTAATGCCTTTCTATCTACATCCAATAATGAGAGATAGTGGTTCTGCAAGTGGTTATTTAATTAATCGTCCTTATGCAGAAAAGGTCTTAAGATTGCATAAGTTTCCGGAAGGATATAAATTAGTCAATCGTATTGGTGATTATAAGTACAAAGAAATATCATCACATGTTGATTATTTAATTTTTGAGACTGGTAAGACTTATTCATTTCCAGTTTTTACGATAAACACAGAGTTTCATTCCAATCAAAGAGAAACTAAATTACATCCAAGAGACCAACCTTGTAGAGATTCAGTGATTAATTTCTGGAAAAATGAAAGTTCTTCATTTGATTTAAATGACTTTTTCTGTTATAATAAACCTAACGACAATTTGATGGTTCGTAAAATAGAACTAAATAAACCAAAATTCAATTATAATTGAGATTACTATGAACCTAATGCCCATTTATTCAGTTCCACTTTGGCAGTCAGAATACCCAGAGTTTGAGGAACATAAGGAACTCTTTCTCAAAGCAGTCAAAGAGTATAAAGAACAAAATCCTTCCATTCAAAAATCAAATATTTCAGGTTATCATTCTCCAGAAACACTTCACGGACTACCAGAACTACGACCACTCTTTGAGTATATCTGCCAGATGGGATTTAAAGCAGTTGCTGACCTTGATTTTATTGATTGTGATATTGCTCTCACTTCTGCTTGGATGAATATCAACGATACTCGTCAGTGTATGAATAGTGACCACGTACACGGCAAAGTGTTTTCTGGTGTCTTTTATCTTTCAGCACCAGAAGAAAGTGGAAAGTTAGTTCTTTCAAATCCAGCAATCAATCGTATGTGGGATGGTTGTTCTCTCACTTCACAGAAGAACCAATTCACAGGAGAAAGTATTCGTATTGAACCAGTAGAAGGAAATATACTTCTCTTTCCTTCGTATCTTTCTCATTCAGTGGAAACCAATAATCACGATGAGGAACGTATTTCAATCTCATTTAATATGATTGCTCTTCCAAAAGGTAGTATTGAATATCCTCAATCGCAAGAATGAAAAAACTTTTAGTTACTCTTGATGTAAATTATAATAAAAATATTACAAATTATCTTGTAAGTAGAAATATTGCAAAATATGGTCTTAAAGTAAAAACTGTAATACACGACATGTTTGCATCATATCCTAAAGATGGTCATCCATTATTTTTTATTCATCAATATTCTATAACCGAACAAGAAAAATTAAAATACTTAAGGCAATGGGATAATCATATAAAAACAGAAACACATCAACATCAGCAGAAATCAATAAAGTATCAATGAAGCAGTTCTATTTTATTTCCGGACTTCCAAGGTCTGGTTCTACATTACTTTCAGGAATACTTAAACAAAATCCAGAGTTTTATGCTGATATTGCTTCACCAGTAGAAAGAATTGCAGAAACTTCTATTGATATTATCACAAGTGCCGAAAGTAATCTTACAATCACAGAAGACCAAAGAAAAAATCTAATGTATGGAATTTTTGATGGTTATTATAAGAGCATAGAGAAACCAGTCATCTTTGATAGTTGTCGTGGTTGGACGAAGAAAACGAACTTTCTTCAGGCACTTTTTCCTTACACAAAAATCTTATGTCCTGTAAGAGATATTGTTTCTATTTTGAATTCCTTTGAGGTGATTTCATCCAAAAACCCATTTCATACCAAGACACTTGCAGAACATAATGATAATGTGTTCTCAAGATGCGATGGTATGATGAATAAAAATGGTGGTGTTGTTGCAGAGCCATGGATATTACTTCAAGAAGGTTATGCTCTCAATCCAGAAATGATACATTTTATTGAATATGAGAACTTATGTAAGGAACCAGAAAAAACGATGAGACAAGTGTATGAGTTTCTGGAAAAACCTTATTATACTCACGATTTTGAGAATGTAGAATATTCAAATGAGAACTTTGATAGGGCGTGTAATCTTAAAGACCTTCATACAGTTAAGAGAAAAGTAGAATATAATCCACCAAGATGTGTTCTTCCACCAGAAATAGTTAAAAAATATCAAAAAATAAATATGGAATTCTGGAAACCAAATCATAAAACTGACCCAGATATAATTGAAAAGTTAGATAAAAAATTTATTGAATATAAATGATAAAAACCTATAATAATGTTCTAGTTGAGGTAGATAAATCTTGGGAAGGAACCATAATTATGTTTCCTGCTTTTTTACATCATATGGTACATCCTTTTTATACCAGTGATGAATATCGTATTTCTATATCTGGAAATTTAGTCATTGCTCCATCAAAAAATATCATATCTTATCAATGACTTCACTTTTTATTATAACTTCTGGAATATATACTTCTTATGGAAAATGTTCTACAGAAGAAAGAATAGAACAAACAAAGGAAACTCTAAAGTCCATTAAGACTTATGCTCCCAATTCTTCTGCGGTGATTATTGATTGTGGTGAAAAGAGTGTAAATAAGAACTTATTTGATTGTGAGGTGATTAATTATACAACGAATGAAGAAATTCAAGTTCATCTTCAAGAATATTTAAGAACTAACAGAGACCTTGAACCAGAGATTATCATCAAGTCAATGTTGGAAATACTGATGTTTGGAGATTATTTAAAAAATCTTACAGGTTCTTATGGTAGAATATTCAAAATCAGTGGAAGATATAGATTAAACTCAAACTTTAATCATCAAAAACATCTGGAAGCAAAAGGTAAAGTTGTTATATTACCTCCTGATAAAAGTCAAAATTTATATAACTTTGATGTAAAATCTAGTATGTTTCAGTATATGACTCGTTGTTGGAGTTTTGATAGTAGTTTATTGTTGAATATTATTGAGACTTATGATAAAATGAAGATTGATATTTTATATGCATCAAGAACAGAAAAACAAGCAGATATTGAGCACCTAATGTACAGGCACTTAAATAAGAAACTAGTACAAAATATTAATGTAATGGGAATTGAAGGATACTGGGCACCAATGAAACTTTACATACAAGAATGAAAAAACCAATTGAAGTCTTTATAAGACATTGTTATTACTCAAAGTTACAAGAACTTCCAGATCGTACAAGACCTTCTTGGTTTAATAAGATTAAGGTCTTTGAGAACTTTAAAAATACATTAGATCCAGAATTGGTAAATTCTACGATTGTTTATGATGAGTTTTATGGTAGTATAGATAAGACTTTTTTATCACAAGAAAAAAATGTAGAAATTATTAATTGTGGAAGCGAACCTCAAAGTTTTCTAAAAACATTAGATATTATTCAATCCAAAAATCTAACTGATGATACGATTGTTTATTTTCTGGAAGATGATTATTTACATTGTTTAGGTTGGTGTGATATAATGTTGGAGGGATTTTCACTCAATCCACATTATGTAACTTTATATGACTTTGATTTCTTTATTAATGCTGGATACTTATGTGAAATCTTTACTACTTCAAGTTCTCATTGGAGAGCAGTTCCAGCAACTACAAATACTTTTGCTTGTAAATATAAGACCCTATTAGAAGATCTGGAAACTCATCAAAAATATTCTGTTGATTGTATAAAAGAAGAAAAAGGTTTTCATTTCTCAAAAGATTATGATAAGTTCTGGGAACTTTCTAAACAACATAGATACATTATATCCCCAATGCCCGGTTGGAGCACTCATTGCGATGCTAATCATATAAGTCCTATCATAGATTGGAAAAAAGTTATGAATGAGACTTATATTAAACAGCAAACAGAAACATTTAATATTCATTATAAATGACTAAATATAATTTAGGTTGTGGAACAAATAAAATAGAAGGATATGTGAATATTGATAAGTACGAGGTATTCAATCCTGACAAAATAATAGATTTGGAAAAATTTCCTTGGGACATTAAAGATAATTCTGCCACTGATATTTGTAACGTAGATTTTGATCTTACTAAAGTTCACTATAGAGTCAGTAAAGAAGTTTGTGATTATTTGGTCTTGAAAAATTTAATTCCAAAAAATTTTACAGAAGAAATTGAAAATAATTTTTTATCAAAAATTTTTATGAATACAATAGAAGAAATTTATATACAACTTACTGTAAAAAAATATACTTAATTATAAATGACCACTATGAAAATATATGAAAATGGATTAAATTGGATAATAGAAGACCAATTAGATGAAACAATTGTAGAAAAAATAAGTAATCTTATAAATGATAATTCAAATGATTTTCCAAATTTAAAGGAGGGATTTAGTACTACAGGAAAAAATTCAGAACAATATTGGTTAAGAAAACCTGATGAAGATTATTGTTATAAAAGTAAAATTTTTGAGAATATAGAGAAGCAATATAAATTTCAAATTTTAAACAGATTAAAAATATCGGGTGTATTAAAACCAAAAATACTAAAAAATATAGACATTAAATCTGAGAATTGTTGGACAATAATTGGAGAGGAAAATTCTTATCATACTCCACATTTTCATAGTGATGGTGATGGTGAGACAATATCTACAGTACTATATCTAAGAGTTCCTGAAACAAATATAGAAGATGAACCAGACAATAATTTATACTTAATTATGAATTCTGGACCAAAGACTAGACTTTATTTAAATAAACCAAAGTATCTCACAATAAATCCTGAGGTTGGAAAGATGTTAATATTTCCCGATTGGATAATACATGGAACTTGCCCCCAAAGTAGGGGCATACGCCAAACTTTTAATATGGACTATAGTTTTATAAAACAAAATAATAGTATTATAAAATATAACTGATATGATTACAATAATCTCATTAGACGGTGGATTGGGAAGAACCATTACGGCAATTCCAGCATTACTCAAATATCATAAAAACCATCCAGATCAAGAGTGGTATATAATGATCCCCGGATGGGATTTTGTAACTTGGGGTATTCCAGAACTTCAAGAAAGAACCTTTAATCCTGATAGTAAAGGTTCTTTTGATTATTATTGGAAAGCAGATCAAGTAATCTCACCAGAACCTTACCGAGTTCCTGCTTATTACCGTAATGAGATTTCATTAAGAGAAGCATTTGACATTTGTATCAATCATTCAACGGATCATAGTGATTTGCCCCCAATGAAAATGATACTCTCAACTTCAGAAAAAAGAACAGCATTTGAAATTATAGAAGAAGCAAAATCAAAACATAAAAAATCTAAAACAATTGTAATGCAACCTTATGGTTCTACCGCACAACCACATCCTTCTGGAATTTTTGATGATAGTTTGAGATCAATTCCTAAACCAATGTTGTCTTATTTGATTAATGAACTCTCAAAAGATTATAATGTGATTTTTATGGGAGCAAAAGACTTTCATAACATTAAAACATATAAACCAGATCCAGATCCAAACTTAAGAGAATGGGCAGCAATTATTGAAGCAGCAGACTACTTTATTGGTTGTGATAGTTGTGGGCAACATATGTGTAAGGCACTCAATAAAAAGGCATCTGTGGTCATTGCTGGAACTCATCGAATTAATGTGACTTATGAAGGATTTCATATTATAGAAAGAGATCTTCCCTTTTACCCAGATGCAATGAGAATTTCTGGTTTTCATTCTCATATGTCTTCAAGATTAAATCAACCAAGAATTGAATTTACTCAAAAAGAAATTGAAAAAGCATATCAGGATATTCTTAAAAATATAGAAGGAGATCAAAAATTACCTATAGTAAAAACAACCAAAAAACTTGAAGGTATAAAATATTCATAAATAATTTTAAATTTATTGTATTAAAATGTTGGTCAAAAAATATTACAGTTATAAAACTTTTTATCCAGAGGACATTTCTTCTGGATACTATACCTCTCCATTTAGTGAATTTTTTACTGGTCTTGATCAACTTTCTAATCCTGAACTTGAAGAACTTGGTTTTATTCCCATAGAACTTCCTGAAGGTCTGTATAAAATTAAAAATCAAGAAGGCAAATATCCCCCAGAAGAATATTGGACGCATTCTTATACTTGGGATAGATCTATATCGGAATTTATAATAACAGAAAATGATATAGAAATTATAAGATCTAAAATTAATTATACTGAATTTTGGGATGAGTTGAGTGAAACGAGTTCTTATGATAAAATCAGACAAGGAGCAATGATTTCTTTGCCGATTAATACTATTGCAACTGAATTAATTGCTTTATTTTCCGACGTAAAAGGTGGAAATATCGTAAAAGGTGGAAATATTAAAGTGAATAAAATTCAAGAATGTTTGACTTTTCTTTTTGAGAATATTGAATTTACTGAAACAGAACTGCAAGAAATTCAAGAAATTTTTGTAGGAACTGGAATGCATTATCAATATACTTTGGGAAATGAGAGTTGAAATTCCAATATCAGTAGGAGAACTGATTGATAAGATAACAATTCTTCAAATTAAGTCTTTGTTTACTGATAATGAGTATGTTCATAAGGAATTAGAAGATTTAAATAAAATTAAATCTACCATTACACAATATACACTAGAGCATGAAGTTAACTTGAAAAAAGTAAATGAAAAACTTTGGAAAATTGAAGATAGGATTAGAGAAAAAGAAAAACTTCAAGAGTTTGATGATGAGTTTATAGAGCTTGCTCGCAATGTTTATATGACAAATGATGAGAGAGCAACTATCAAAAGAAAAATCAATGAGATAACTAATTCTGACTATAAAGAAGTAAAACTTTACTAATCGCAAGTAGTTAACACCAGACTCATAATCCGCTATAATAACAAGGTCTTCAACATCCTTGTATCTTTGGGAATGAAGACCCTCTTCAGTGGTGTGAAGGGGTGAGTTGGTGGTTAACGGAGAGGGTCTCAGTGCCCTCTCTTTTTTTATCCACTTTTCCAACTGGCACACTTGACACCCGCCCTACGACACCCTATAATATGGGGGTAATCAAGAAAACCCCCAATGACCACCGCACAAGAAACCGTTCAAGGTATTGTGATTGACGTATGCACCCGCACCTTCCTGCTGTTGAGCGATCAGGGCAGCGAGCGTCTTGTAGAGTGTGAGACTGTTGAAGAGTTTATGAACGTTCTGGAAGTGGTCACCGCACAACTGGATCCAGAACAGATCGAGTATGCCGACCTTGCCATTCGTGGTGAGAAAAACTAAATAA
>Ga0194116_10005457_pt1 | contig 13997 bp, 14 predicted proteins | sample TA2MahsurfametaG_4_FD_148617 | JGI IMG/M metagenome (GOLD analysis project Ga0194116, IMG submission 148617) | Freshwater microbial communities from Lake Tanganyika, Tanzania - TA2015008 Mahale S9 surface | ecosystem: Environmental > Aquatic > Freshwater > Lake | place: Tanzania: Lake... | reverse complement strand
CGGCGCGGATACCGCCATCAACCTGGTCGGCATCCTGCGCGAGACAGGCCGCCAGCGCTTCGACGCGGTGCAGGGCGAGGGCGCCGAGCGCCTCGCCGCCGCCGCGCGCGACGCCGGGGTCGCGCGCTTCGTGCAGGTCTCCGCGATCGGCGCCGACGCGGCGTCCGATTCCGCCTATGGGCGCAGCAAGGCCGCGGGCGAGGCCGGCGTGCGACGGCATTATCCCGACGCGCCGATCCTGCGCCCCTCCGTCGTGTTCGGCCCCGAAGACGACTTCTTCAACCGCTTCGCCCAGCTCGCCCAGCTCGCGCCGGCGGTGCCGCTGGTCGGCGGCGGGCACACGCGCTTCCAGCCCGTCTACGTGGGCGACGTCGCGGATGCCGTGCTGCGCGTGCTCGATTCGCCCGCGGCGTCGGGTCGCATCTACGAGCTTGGCGGGCCGCGCACGATGACCTTCCGCGAAGTGATCGAGTTCGTGCTCGTGCAGACCGGCCGCCGGCCCGCGCTCGTGAACCTGCCCTTCGGCGTCGCGTCGATGCTGGCCGCCATCATGGAGAAGCTGCCCGCGCCGCAGCTGACCCGCGACCAGGTCCGGCTGCTGCGCCGCGACAACGTCGCGGCGCAAGGCGCGCCCGGCCTGCGCGAGCTCGGCATCGAGCCGACGCCCGTCGAGGCCGTGGTCCCCGCCTACCTGGAGATCTACCGCCGCGGCGGCCGCTACGCCGCCGGCCGCGCGGCCTGACCGGGGACGAGGCGATGGCGCCCCCCCTCGTCGTCGCCGCGCGCAAGCCCAGGCGCAGCCTGCTCTTCGTGCCGGGGCTGCGCCCCGAGCTGGTCGCCAAGGCCGATGCCGCCGGGCCGGACCTCGTGTGCATCGACCTCGAGGATGCCGTCGCGCCGGACCGCAAGGCCGAGGCGCGCGCGGCCACCTTCGCGGCGCTGGCCGCAGGCCCCGCGACGCGCGCCGAGCTGCTGGTGCGCATCAACGGCCTATCGACCCCTGCCGGGCTCGAGGACCTGCTCGCGCTGCTGCGCGTGCCGTCGCCGCCGGCGGGCATCATGGTGCCCAAGACGCGCGCCGCCGCGGAGATCCGCGTCCTCGACGACCTCGTCTCCGCCGCGCCGTCGCTCGAGCTCCTCGAGCTCCACGTGATCATCGAGGCCAATGACGGCCTCGCCGATGCGCAGGCGATCGCGCGCGCGAGCCGGCGCGTCGCCTCGCTGCTGTTCGGCGCGGTCGACATGTCGGCGGAGCTCCGCTGCGCCAACGCCTGGGAGCCGCTGCTCTATGCGCGCGCGCGCGTCGTGCACGCCGCCGCCTCGGCCGGCATCGACGTGCTCGACGTGCCCTTCCTCGACCTCGCCGACGAGGCCGGCCTCGCGCGCGAGGCCGCGGCCGCGGCGGCGATGGGCTTCGGCGGCAAGGCCGCGATCCATCCGCGCCAGCTCGCCGCGATCCACGACGCCTTCACGCCGTCGGCGGAGCAGGTCGAGCGCGCGCGGCGCATCGTCGCGGCCTACGAGGCGTCGGAGTCGGGCCTCGTCGTGCTCGATGGCCGCCTCGTCGAGCTTCCCGTCGTGCGCGCGATGTACAGGCTGCTCGCCTCGGCCGCATGAATGCCCGGCATCGGCGCGCCGCGGTTGACATCGATTCCGCGTTGCACCATGTTCCGTACTACAGAGGTCTCGCGATTGCGCAAGACCGTTCGTGGCCGCGACAGGCCTCGTCCGTTCGTTTCCGAGAAACGCCTCCCACACGTCTTTCCCATCTGCGCACGGGGCGGACAACAAGCGCCCCCCTCACGCGGCGCGCGCCCGAAGGCGCGCGCTCCCCACCAGGGGCGCAGCAAGGACTCCTTCAAGTGACTGACCAGACCTTCGCTTCCCTCGGCGTGTCCGAGACGCTTCTGCGCGCGCTCTCCGCCGCGCGCTTCGAGACGCCTACCCCAATCCAGGCCAAGGCCGTGCCCGTGGTGCTCTCCGGCCGCGACGTGCTGGGCATCGCCCAGACCGGCTCCGGCAAGACCGCGGCCTTCGCGCTGCCGATGCTCCAGCGCCTTGCCGGCCTGCGCGCCCAGCGCCCCGGCGCGCCCGCCGGGCTGATCCTCGCGCCGACGCGCGAGCTCGCCATCCAGATCGCGGAGACCTTCTCGCGGCTGGGCGGCGGCACCGGGCTGCGCCACTGCGTCATCTGCGGCGGCGTGTCCGAGAACCGGCAGATCGAGCAGCTGCGCCGCGGCGTCGAGATCGTCGTCGCGACGCCGGGTCGCCTGATCGACCTCGCGCGCCAGAACCACGTGCGCTTCGACCACGTGCAGGTCTTCGTCCTCGACGAGGCCGACCGCATGCTCGACATGGGCTTCATCCGCGACGTGCGCCGCATCGTCGCGGCGCTGCCCGCGCAGCGCCTGTCGCTGCTCTTCTCGGCGACCATGCCTGCCGAGGTCGCGCAGCTCGCGGCCGGGCTCCTGCGCGAGCCCGTGCGCATCGACCTCGCCCCGGCGAACGTCACGGTCGACCGCATCGACCAGCGCATCCTGATGGTCGACGCCTCGCGCAAGCGCGCGGTGCTGCTGCGCCTGCTCGAGGACCCGGCCTGCGCGCGCGTGCTCGTCTTCACGCGCACCAAGCACGGTGCCAACCGCGTCGCGCGCCAGATCGAGGAGCACGGCATCCCGACCGCGGCCTTCCACGGCAACAAGTCGCAAAACGCCCGCCAGGCGGCGCTCGGCGCCTTCGCGCAGGGCCGCATCCGCGTGCTCGTCGCCACCGACATCGCCGCGCGCGGCATCGACGTGCCGAACATCAGCCACGTGATCAACTTCGACCTGCCGGTCGAGGCCGAGAGCTACGTGCACCGCATCGGCCGCACGGCGCGCGCCTCGGCGGACGGCTCGGCCGTGTCGCTCTGCGCCCCGGACGAGCGCGGCGAGCTGCGCGCCATCGAGCGGTTGCTCAAGCGCGCGCTGCCGATCGAGGATGGCAACCACCTCGCCGCCGGCATGCCCGAGCCGGCGCGCCCGGCGCATCCCGCGCCGCGCGACGAGCATCGTGGGCGCCACCCCGGCCATCGAGGCGGTGGCGATCGCCGCGACGGGCGCGGCGGGCGCCACAACGGCCGCCGCGCGGCCTGAACGACCCAGGGAGCCAGACATGGCGAAGGAAGATCTGCTGGAATTCGAGGGCGTCGTCGCCGAGGTGCTGCCCGACGGGCGGTACCGCGTGCGGCTTGAGAACGGCCACGAGGTGGTCGCCTATACCGCCGGTCGCATGAAGAAGGCGCGCATCCGCACCCTCGCGGGCGACCGCGTGACCGTCGAGATGACGCCCTACGACCTCGACAAGGGCCGCCTGGTGTTCCGCCACAAGGACGAGCGTTCCGCGCCGGCCTTCTCCGGCCCGCGGCCCTTCAGGCGGCGCTGACTTCGCGCTCGCGGCTGGACGCCGGCTGGGGTAGAGGGCGGGCATGCTCCGGCCACCGACCTGGCTGCGCGTCCTGCTGCTGGCGATCCTGGCCGCCGCGACCGCGTGGTCGCTGCTGAACCAGGAGACGCTGGGCGCCACCTGGCTCTCGGACTTCATCGACGACCATCCCGGCGCGATGCCGGCGGTGTTCATCGTTCTCCATGTCGCCGCGTCGCTTGCCTTCCTGCCGCGCGGCCTGATGGCGCTCGCGGCGGGCGGCCTGTTCGGGACGTACTGGGGCTGCGTGGTCGCGACGGCCGGCGTCATGGCCGGCGCGATGGCTGGCTTCCTCGTGGCGCGCTACCTCAACGCGAGCCGGCTGCGTGCCGAGCGCGTGCCGCGCGTCGGCCACCTCCTCAAGCGCGTGGAAGGCGGCGGCTGGCGGCTCGTCATGGTGTCCCGCCTCGTCCCCGTGCTGCCGCACAGCCTCGTCAACTACGTCTACGGCCTGAGCGCCATCCCCGCCCGGGACTACGCGACCGGGACCCTGCTCGGGACGCTGCCGAAGACGGTCGCGCTCGTGCAGCTCGGCGAGGCCGGCGCCACGGCGGCGTCGGGCGGGTCATGGCTGGCGTCGCTGGCCTGGGGCGCCGGCCTTCTGGCGGCCTCCGCGCTGCTGCCGCGCCTCCTGCCGGCGCGCTGGCGGCGATGAGCGCGGCGGCGCGCGCCGGCGGCATCGAGGCCGCGCTATGCGGCCTCGCGGCGGACATCCGCGGCGAGGATGCCAGCCTCGGCGAGATCCTCGACGCGCTCGGTCCCCGCGGCCACGGCTTCGCGATGTTCCTCCTCGCCGCGCCCAACCTCACGCCGGGACCGAGCCTGCCCGGCTTCTCGACGATCTTCGGGGTGCCGATGCTCCTGCTCGCGCTCGGCATGGTCGCGGGCCTGCCGGCGCCCAGGCTGCCGGGCTTCCTCGCCCGCCGCAGGATCCCCCGCGCGCGGCTCGCGCGGCTCGTCGGCCTGCTGGCGCCGATCGCCGGCCGCGCCGACCGCGCGCTCAGGCCGCGCCTGCCGCTCCTCGCCGGCGCGCGCCGCGCCATCGGCGCGTGCTTCGTCCTGCTGGCGCTGCTGCTGGTCCTGCCATTCCCCTTCGTCAGCCTCGCGGCGGCGGGCGCCGCGCTGCTGCTGGCGCTCGGGCTCGTCGCGCAGGACGGGGCCGCCGTCGCGCTCGGCCTCGCGGCGACGGCGGGCAGCGTCGTGCTCTACGCGATCTTCGGCTGGCTCGCCTGGGCGGCGCTCTCGGCGCTGTGAGGGCGCGGGGCGGGCGTTGCGCGCCGCGCCCGCATGCCGCTAGAACGTCGCGCGGATGCGGACGCTCTACCATCTCTGGCTCAGCCCCTTCTCGCGCAAGGTCAGGATCGCCCTGCGCGAAAAGAACCTCGCCTGCGACCTCCGGATCGAGAAGGTCTGGGAACGTCGCGAGGAGTTCCTGCGCATGAACACCGCGGGCACGGTCCCCGTCCTCGTCGAGGAGGACGGCATGGTGGTCAGCGACTCCGCGGTGATCTGCGAGTACCTCGAGGAGGCCTATCCCGAGGTGTCGCTGCTCGGCTCGGGACTGGCGGGGCGCGCGGAGGTGAGGCGGCTCGCGGCCTGGTTCGACCACCGCTTCTCGCGCGAGGTCACGGAGAACCTCTACGGCGAGAAGATGATGAAGGGCAATCTCGGCCTCGGCCAGCCCAACTCCTCGGCGCTGCGCGCCGGCTACGCCAACATGCGCTACCACCTCGAGTACATCGGCTGGCTGGCGGAGCGCAGGCGCTTCCTCGCCGGCGACCACTTCAGCCTCGCCGACATCGCCGCCGCGGCGCAGATCTCCACCCTCGACTACATAGGCGACGTGCCCTGGGACCAGCACGAGGGCGCGCGCGAATGGTATGCGCGCATCAAGTCGCGGCCGAGCTTCCGCCCGATCCTCGCCGACCACGTCGCCGGCCACGCGCCACCGAAGCACTACGCGAACCTGGATTTCTGATCCGCCCGCGCGTCAGCGCGGCGCGGCGGCCCCGGTCTCCAGCGCCTCGATCTGCGCGCGCGCCGCGTCGCCGGCCGGTCCGTCGGCATCGAGCACCAGGACCTGGAGCCAGTCGCGCCGCGCCGCGTCCAGCCGGCCGGCCTGCCGGTTGAGGATCCCGCTCTCCAGCCAGGCCTCCGCGAGGCGCGGGTCCGCGGCGAGCGCGCGCGCAACGTCGTCGCGCGCGAGCTCGGGCGCGTCGAGGCGCCGGCGCGCCGCGGCGCGCATCGCGAGCGCGAGCGCGCTGGCAGGGTTGCGCTCGAGCACCGCGTCGAGCTCGTCCACCGCCTCCCATAGCCGCCCCGCCTCGGCGAGGAGCTCCGCGCGGTCGATGCGCAGGTCCATATCCGCGGGCCGCAGCGCGACGGCCCGCGCGATCGCGTCGAGCGCATGGCCCGCCTCGCCCGCCGCCTGCCAGGCGCGCGCGGCCTGCGCGAGGACCTGGGCGCGCAGGGCGGCCGGGCGCAGGCGCATGTCGCGGTCGAGGGCCTCCAGCGCCTCCGCGGCCAGGCCCGGCTCTCCGCCATGGAGCAGCGCGAGCGCGGCGCAGTGGCGCGCCGGGTCGCCGCCGCCGCGCGCGCGCCAGGCCTCCGCCTCGTTGAAGCCCGCCAGCGGCGCGTTTCGCGCGCGCGCGGCGCAGCGCTCGTACGGATCCACCTCCTGCAGGTCGAAGCCGAGCGGCCCGGGCGCCTGGACCACGGGCGGGCGGGCGCCGGCATCGACGGCGATCGCCGCGAGGAGGGCGATGGCGGCAAGGACGCGTGGCAGGCTTCGGCGAAGGCGCATGGCGGCATGATACCGCTGCGCGGCCGGCGCCTGCATCGCCCGCGCGCGCATCGGTTGACCAGGCGGGCCGGGCGCCCTTACTGTGCGCATGAAATGACGTCCCGCGCGCCGATCCTCCCGCGTCTCGCCGTCGCCCCCGCCCCGCCGGGCGTGCGACTTATCGGCGGCCGCTGACCTGCGCTCCCGGCGCGGGTCCTGACGGCCCAAGGGGCGGCCACGCCGCCCGCGGGAGCAAGGCTCCCCCTCCCATCCGGTTCCCCCAGGCCGCGACCCGAGTGCGGGGCGCATGGCCGCCGACGACAGGACCAGTGCGATGACCACCCCCAGCATGCCCATCCACAAGTACCGCCCCTTCGCGCCGATCAACCTGCCCGATCGCCGCTGGCCCGGGCGGGTGATCGACAAGGCGCCCGCCTGGTGCTCGGTCGACTTGCGCGACGGCAACCAGGCGCTGATCGAGCCGATGGGCCCCGAGCGCAAGCGGCGCATGTTCGAGCTGCTGGTCAAGCTCGGCTTCAAGGAGATCGAGATCGGCTTCCCCTCGGCCTCGCAGACCGACTTCGACTTCTGCCGCCAGCTGATCGACGAGCGCATGATCCCGGACGACGTGACCATCCAGGTCCTCGTCCAGTGCCGCGAGGAGCTGATCCGGCGCACCTTCGACGCGATCCGCGGCGCGCGCAGCGCCATCGTCCACATCTACAACTCGACCTCGACGCTGCAGCGCCGCGTGGTCTTCGGCCTCGACCGCCCGGGCATCGTCGACATCGCGGTCAAGGGCACGCGGCTGGTGAAGGACCTCGTGCCGAGCGTGCCGGAGACGAAGGTCAGCCTCGAGTACTCGCCGGAGAGCTTCACCGGCACCGAGCTCGACTTCGCGAGGGACATCTGCGAGGCGGTGATGGACGTCTGGCGGCCAACGCCGTCGAACCGCATCATCCTGAACCTGCCCTCGACGGTCGAGATGGCGACGCCGAACATCTACGCCGACCAGATCGAGTGGATGAGCCGCAACCTGTCCCGGCGCGACAGCATCGTGCTCAGCGTCCACCCGCACAACGACCGCGGCACCGGCGTCGCCGCGGCCGAGCTCGCGGTGATGGCCGGCGCCGACCGCGTCGAGGGCACGCTGTTCGGCAACGGCGAGCGCACGGGCAACGTCGACATCGTGACGCTGGCGCTCAACCTGTTCAGCCAGGGCGTCGACCCGCGGCTCGACATGCGCAACGTGCGCGAGATGGTCCGCACGGTCGAGTACTGCAACCAGCTGCCCGTCCATCCGCGCCATCCCTATGGCGGCGAGCTCGTGTTCACGGCCTTCTCCGGCTCGCACCAGGACGCAATCAAGAAGGGCTTCGCGGCGCTGGAGAAGTCGAACTCGCAGGTCTGGGAAGTGCCCTACCTGCCGATCGACCCGAAGGACATCGGCCGCGACTACGAGGCCGTGATCCGCGTCAACAGCCAGTCCGGCAAGGGCGGCGTCGCCTACCTGCTGGAGGCCGAGCACGGAATCGAGCTGCCGCGGCGCATGCAGATCGAGTTCGCGGGCGTCATCCAGCGCATCGCCGACGAGACCGGCAAGGAGATCACGGCGGATTCGATCTGGCGCGAGTTCCAGCGCGAGTACCTGGCGCCGGGCAGGCTCGACTTCGTCGAACACGTCACCATGCCGCAGCGCCAGGGCGCCAGCGTGGAGCGCAGGCTGGAGGCGACGCTGCGCGTCGACGGCGCGGAGCGCACCATCGCGGGCCAGGGCAACGGGCCGATCGCCGCCTATGTCGACGCGCTGGAGCAGGCGCTCGGCCTGCGCATCGAGATCGTCGACTACCGCGAGCACGCGCTGTCGAAGGGCTCCGACGCCAAGGCGATCGCCTATGTCGAGGCGAACGTGGGCGGCCGCATGATCTTCGGCTGCGGCATGGACCCGAACATCGTCAGCGCCAGCCTGCGCGCGGTGACCAACGTCGCCAATCGCTGCCTGCGCGGCTGAGCGCGGGCAGGACGGCATGCTGCCAGCCGCGCGCCGGCTCTTCGTCTTCGGGCTCGGCTACTCGGCCCTCGCCTTCGCGCGGCGCGCGAAGGCGAAGGGGTGGCGGGTCGCCGGCACCACGCGCTCGGCCGACAAGGCGCGCGCGCTGGCCGAGGCGCATGGCCTCGAGATGCATGTCTTCGACCGGGGCAGGCCGCTCGAGGCCGCCGGCCGCGCGCTCGCGGGGACGACCCATCTCCTTTGCTCCGTCCCGCCCGACCGCGAGGGCGACGCGGCGCTCGCGCATCATGCCGGCGACATCGCCGCCGTGGCGGGCGGCATGCGCTGGGCCGGCTACTTGTCGACCACCGGGGTCTATGGCGACCGCGGCGGCGCCTGGGTAGACGAGAAGGCGGGGCTGCATCCGTTGGGGCCGCGCGGCCGCGCGCGGGTCGAGGCCGAGCAGGGCTGGCTTGCGCTCTGCCGCATCGGCGTGCCGATGCATGTCTTCCGGCTCGCCGGAATCTACGGGCCGGGGCGCTCGGCCTTCGACGCGCTGCGCGACGGCAGCGCGCGGCGGATCGTAAAGCCGGGCCAGGTCTTCGGGCGTATACATGTCGACGACATCGCGCGGGTGCTCGAGGCGTCGATCGCCAGCCCGGATCCTGGCGCCGCCTACAATGTCTGCGACGACGAGCCCGCGCCGCCGCAGGATGTCGTCGCCTTCGCCGCCGCGCTGCTCGGCGTCGAGCCGCCGCCGGAGGTCCCCTACGCGGTCGCCGCGGCGTCGATGAGCGAAATGGCGCGCGGCTTCTACGCAGAAAACAAGCGCGTCTCGAACCTCGCGATCCGCGAGCGCCTCGGTGTGCGGCTCGAGCATCCGGACTACCGCGCCGGGCTGCGCGCGATCCTGGCGCGCGAGCGCGCCGGGGGCTGATCAGGCGAGCAGTTCGTCGAGCGTCGCGCCGAGCAGCGCGAGGTCCTGCGGGCGCGAGAGCCTGTGGTCTCCGTCCTTGACGATGATGCAGCGCACGTCGTCGCCGGCCAGCCGCGAGGCGAGCAGGAGCGAGCGTTCCCACGGAACGTCGGGATCGCGCTGGCCGTGCAGGAGGCGCACGGGGCTGCAGAACGGGATCGGCGCGCGCAGGCGCAGGCGCCGCCGACCGTCCTCCACCAGCCTGCGCGTGATCGCGTAGGGCTCGCCGCCGTATTCGCTCGGCCGCCGGACGACGCCCGTGTCCTCGAGCGCGCGGCGCGTAGCCGCGTCCATGCGCGCCCAGACCAGGTCCTCGGTGAAGTCCGGCGCCGCCGCGATGCCCAGCATGGCGCGCACGCGCCCGGGCCGCGCCAGCGCGACCTCGAGCATGATCCATCCGCCCATGCTCGAGCCCACGAGCACGAGTTCTTCGCCTGCCAGCGCGTCTATCGCGTCGAGCGCGTCCTGCGCCCAGGAGCCGACCGTCCCGTCCTCGAACGCGCCTTCGCTCGCGCCGTGCCCCGAATAGTCGAGCCGCAGGAAGGCCTGGCCGCGCGCGGCGCAATGCGCGTCGAGCGTGGACGCCTTGCTGCCCGACATGTCGGAGCGGAACCCGCCCAGGAAGACGACCGTCGGCTGCTTGCCGGGGCGGCGGCGATAGGCGATAGAGGGCCCGCAGGCGCGCGGCAGCCGGCCTGTCTCTTCCATGGCTTCGGTCACGGGAACACGCGAGGGCTGGCGGACATTGGCTTCCAACCACAGTAGCACCGCGCAGGGTGCCGTCGCACCGGGCCCGCGCTTCCTCGCGGCGAGCGGGCCGACCGTGCTGCAGGTGCTGCCCGCGCTCCATACCGGCGGCGTCGAGCGCGGCACCTGCGACATGGCGGCGGCGATCATGGATGCGGGCGGGCGGGCCATCGTGGCATCGGCGGGAGGGCCGATGACGCGCGAACTCGAGCGCGCCGGCGCCCTGCACCTCGCGATGCCGCTGGCCTCGAAGAACCCTCTGGTCGTCTGGCGCAACGCCGCGCGCCTCGAGGCGGCGATCGGGCGCTGGGGCGTCGACATCGTGCATGCACGCAGCCGGGCCCCCGCATGGAGCGCGCGCCGGGCCGCGCGGCGCTGCGGCGTGAAGCTGGTGACGACCTTCCACGGCACCTACAACGCCGGCAGCGCGCTCAAGCGTAGGTACAACGCGGTGATGACCGACGCCGACCGGGTCATCGCGATCTCCGAGTTCATCGCCGAGCACGTGAAGGCGGAGTATGGCTGCCCGGACGACCGCATCCGCGTGATCCCGCGCGGCGTCGACATCCGCAGCTTCGATCCCGACGCCGTCAGCCACGAGCGCGTGATCGCCCTCGCCCGGAGCTGGCGCATCGCCGACGGCGCGCCGGTGGTGATGCTTCCCGGCCGCCTAACCCGCTGGAAGGGGCAGGGCGTGCTGATCGACGCGGTCGCCAGGCTCGGGCGCGCGGACATCCAGGTCGTACTGGTCGGCGCCGACCAGGGGCGCACCGCCTATCGCGCCGAGCTCGAGCAGCGCGTCCTGCGCCACGGCCTCGAGGGCATCGTGCGCATCGTCGACCACTGCTCGGACATGCCGGCCGCCTACATGCTCTCCGACGTCGTCGTCTCCGCCTCGACCGATCCCGAGGCCTTCGGGCGCGTGGTCGCGGAGGCCGGCGCGATGGGCCGCCCGGTGATCGTCAGCGGCCATGGCGGCGCGCGGGAAATCGTCGTCGACGGCGTCACCGGATGGCTGACGCCGCCGGCGGACGTCGAGGCCCTCGCCGCGCGGCTGGGCGAGGCGATCGAGCTGGCGCCCGGGACGCGGCAGGAGATGTCGCGCGAGGCGATCGCGCATGTGCGCGCCCGCTTCACGCGCGAGGCGATGTGCGCGGCGACGCTCGACGTCTACGCAGAGCTGCTCGCGGCGCGCGACGCGCCCCCGCCGGCGTGAGCGCGGCGCCGATCCTCGTCGTCAAGCTCGGCGCGCTGGGCGACGTCGCCCAGGCGTTCGGCGCCTTCGCCGCGATCCGCGCGCGCCATCCCGGCAGCCGCGTCGTGCTGCTGACGACGCCGCCCTATGCCGGCCTGCTCGCCCGCGCGCCCTGGTTCGACGAGGTCTGGCTCGAGGAGCGGCTGCCCTTCTGGCGCCTCGCCTGGGTCGGGTTGCGCGCGCGCATCCGCGCCGCGGGCTTCGCGCGCGTCTACGACCTGCAGACCAGCGACCGCTCCGACTGGATCTTCCGCATGATCGGCCCCGGCCCGCGCCCCGAATGGGTCGGCCGCGTCGCCGGCGCCTCGCATCGCCACGACGACCCGCGGCGCGACGTCCTGCACACGCAGGAGCGGCTCGCCGGCCAGCTTGCCAGTGCCGGCGTCGTGCCGCAGGCCGCGCCGGACCTGTTCTGGATGGACGGCGGCGTCGCGCGCTTCGGCCTGCCCGCGCGCGTGGCGCTGCTCGTGCCCGGCGCCTCGCCGCACCGGCCCGCGAAGCGCTGGCCGGCCGAGCGCTTCGCCGCGCTCGCGCGCAGGCTCGCCGCGCGCGGCATCGGCTGCGCCGTGCTCGGCGCCGCGGCCGACGCGCCGCTCGCCGCGCGCATCCGCGCCGAGGCGCCGGACGCCATCGACCTCTGCGGGCGAACGGCGCTCGCGGACCTCGTGCCGCTCGGCCGCGCCTGCGTCCTCGCGATCGGCAACGACACCGGGCCGATGCACTGGATCGCGGCCGCGGGCGCGCCCGTGCTCGCGCTGTTCTCGGAGGAGAGCGATCCCGCGCTCTGCGCGCCGCGCGGCCGCGCCGCGCGTTTCCTGCGCCAGCCGGACCTTGCCGGGCTCGGCGTGGACGATGTGGAGGCGGCAGCCCTCGGCCTGCTGGACGCGGCCGGGAGGCTCAGCCCCGGCGAGGCTCTTCCAGCGTCGCCTTGAACCAGGCGAGCAGCATGCACCAGCACGCCATCGTGGCGAGGAAGAGGCCCCACCGGCCCTCGCGCCAGCCGCCGCGGCGCGTGTAGCTCTTGAGCGCGCGCGTCAGGCCCTTGCGCAGGGCGCGCGCGAACCCGAAGGACAGGCCGCGCGCGCGCCAGTCGCGCGCCAGCGCCGTGCTGTAGCGATCGATCCGCGCGACGAAGTCGGCGATGTCGTCATCGACGAGGTGGTCGATGCGATGGCCGGGGGGCAGGTCCTCGCCGAGCCGCGTCTGCGTGCCGGTCATGTGGATCTCGGGATGCACGCTGCCGTCGCCCCAGCGCTTCGTGCCGCGCGAGAACATCGTGTTGCGCCGCGAGTTGCCGATCGGATGCACCCAGCCATGGGTCACGCGGCGCGCGCCGACCAGGTTGTCGATCGGCATCAGGACATGGCCGGGCGGCAACGAGGGAATCCGCGCGCGGATCAGCGCCGCGAGGTCGGGATGCAGGCGCTCGTCCGCGTCGATCTCGAGGATCCAGCGGCCGCGGCAGGCGGCGATGCCGGTGTTGCGACGCTCGCCCTCGAGCGGCCATGCGCCCTCGAGGATTCGCGCGCCGAAGCGCTCCGCGACGGCGCGGCTGCCATCGCTGCAGCGGTCGAGGAGCACGACGATCTCGTCGGCGAAGCGCAGGCGCTCGAGGCAATCCGGGAGGTTCGCCTCCTCGTCATGGGCGACGACGAGTGCCGAGAGCTCGACCTCGCCGTCCATCGCGCTGGCGTCGCCTTGCGTCATGGGCTTCTTCCTATACGAGAAGCCGGCGCGGGAAAACGGGCGCCTCCCGTCCTATGCTGGCGGTCAGTGGCGACGGGGGAGGGACGGCATGGACAGGCTTCGGGATCGCGTGGCGCTGGTCTTCGGCGCGGGATCGATCGGCCCGGGATGGGGCAACGGCAAGGCCTGCGCCGTCGCCTATGCGCGCGAGGGCGCGGCCGTCGCCTGCGTCGACGTCGCGCCCGCGGCCGCGGCGGAGACGGCGTCGATCATCGCGGGCGAGGGCGGGACCGCGATCGCGCTCGCCTGCGACGTCACGCGCGAGGACGAGGTCGCCGCGGCGGTGGCCGCGACGATGGCGCGGTTCGGGCGCATCGACGTCCTGCACAACAACGTGGGCCGGGTGAAGATCGGCGGGCCGCCCGACGTCACGGCGGAGGAATGGCGCCGCGAGCTCGACGTCAACGTCACCGGCATGTTCCTCGCCTGCCGCCACGCCATCCCGCCCATGCTCGAGGCGGGCAGGGGCGTGATCACCAACATCTCGTCGATCGCCTCGATTCGCTGGCTCGGCCATCCCTATGTCAGCTACAGCGCGGCGAAGGGCGCGGTGAACCAGTTCACCGTCTCGGTCGCGCTGCAATACGCCGCGCGCGGCCTGCGCTGCAACGCGATCCTGCCCGGGCTGATGGAGACGCCGCTGATCTTCCAGCAGATCTCCGGCCAGTTCGCGTCCCCCGAGGACATGGTCGCCGCGCGCAACGCGGCCTGCCCGACGGGGCGCATGGGCACCGCCTGGGACGTCGCCAATGCCGCGGTCTTCCTCGCCAGCGACGAGGCGTCGTACGTCAACGCCGTCTGCCTGCCCGTCGATGGCGGCCTGACCGCCCGCTCCGCCTGAGGGCAGCGGGGCCGAGCGGGCCGCCGCCTCGCTTGATGGCGGGGGACCGCCCCCGTATGTTCCGCGCCATTTCAGAAGGGTCAGGGCAATGGTCTCGATCAGCCTGCCGGACGGCAGCGTGAAGCAGTTCGCCTCGGCGCCGACCGGCCTCGAGGTGGCGCAATCCATCGGCGCCGGCCTCGCCAAGGCGGCGCTGGC
>Ga0194116_10005456_pt1 | contig 13999 bp, 13 predicted proteins | sample TA2MahsurfametaG_4_FD_148617 | JGI IMG/M metagenome (GOLD analysis project Ga0194116, IMG submission 148617) | Freshwater microbial communities from Lake Tanganyika, Tanzania - TA2015008 Mahale S9 surface | ecosystem: Environmental > Aquatic > Freshwater > Lake | place: Tanzania: Lake... | reverse complement strand
TTGATGCCTTTGTCATTAATTGGGACGGACGTGTGCGATTTCCCCTGATGGCCCGGAGTCGCAAATTCGATTCCACCTTGAGGCCGAATAGATAAACGCGAGTCGTTATTGCCACGCCTCCCGAGAAACAAGATACAGGACGGGCTTGCCAATGCCGAGCGGACCATAGATAAATTCAATGAAAAACTGTCCGACGAAGCGGGACCACCTCTGGGATTACCCCTTCACTCGCCGTGCTCAAATGCCGCATGACAGTGCTCCGGTTTTTGCCAGAACACGGCCCCAATATTATCCATTTCTGGCAATCCGCGCACGCCTTATCCAATCAAAAAAATCTGGAAAATAAGGGTTAAATGAATTGATCAGGGACGGCTATTTAGTCTACCAAAGAGTAGCTGTCCGCCATTACGGCCTGCCGTCGCTCCGAAGACTTCAGAACACTTCGACTCACCGTAATATGGCGTGAGGAGTCCTTTTCTAGGACCCACGGAACATAAACAACCTGTAGAATTAACCGCGATCGCCCTTCATTTAATGACGTACCGCGATGTAAACCGTATGTATCCTCGATGAATGTCGTACCCTTTACCCCGGTTACAAGCAGTAATCTGTCGCGGAAGAAAGACTCGATGGCATCGTTGCAAAGGCGAAATCCCCCCTTCTTCTTTCGCTTCAGCGTCAGCGCGCTGTATAAGTCCGGGTGTGAACGCTTAATTTTCCTCACGCACCTATTAAATCCACCACGCTCAGTAGTGCCCTTGATAAACCGGTGCTCACCGTCGCCTTCACCGACGTCAGTCAAATAACAAAATTTTTTCAGGAACCGATGCCCATGATGATCCATATGAAAATACATCTCGCTTACGTCCTCCTCGTCATCAGCAAAGGTTTCCCACGCAGCAATGTAAGCAATAGATGGTTGGCAATTAAAAAATTCGGCGCAAATATTTAACGTTTTGTCCTCCAAAGCGAACTCAACGACTTGCTGCGAACGAACAAGCGCCTGTTGGTCGAATATCCTTTTTAAGACCTTACCTGAGGGGTCGAGTTTTTCAGTATAGACGCACGATAGCACCGACTCCATTAAACCAGCTGGAGCGAGATTAATTGCCGAAGAATTCTCTAGGTAGACTATTCCATCCTCTATAAGGTTCTTGCAAAACGCACTTCGTTGATTAAACGTGAACGTAAGCTTTCTAACAAAAAGTAGCAAGAAAAAATAAATTAACTGGCGAAACCAATAAGGTAGATCTCGCCTATACGTAATTTTCTCCATCAAATAATCAAACATATTGAGAACCCAACCTCTCCCTACCATTATCTTTAACGTGATTTTATTTCAACACGGCGGTCGAACAAACTCGCCGCCTCCACGCTGTGAGTTACGCAAATAACAGTACGATTTGGATCAGTTAAAAACGCCTCGATTACCATTCGTTCAGTAGGAGCGTCTAGAGCCGATGTTGCTTCATCGAGTAGTAGAACGTCAGCCTCCCTGTATAATGCCCTCGCAATACCTATTCGCTGAAGCTCTCCACCCGATAGCGCACTACCGGCCTCTCCAACCGAACCATTTAACCCACCTGGTACGCTTCCTATCACGTCGTGTAGCATGGCTCCCTTTACGGCGGCCTCAAGACGGGCATTATCAACAACGTTATTAAAATAATCATCTAGCGCAATATTTGCAACAATCGATGCTTCGATGAGAAATGTCTTCTGCGGAGCATAACTTATCATCTCATTTGGTAAATGCGGGATTTGCCAAGAGCCATTAACACCGTTAAGAGTTAAAGTTCCGGAATCAACTTTTTGCAAACCAAGTAGTAAGTCGAGAATCGTGCTTTTACCGGAACCACTCTCACCCATCAGCGCAACTTTTTCCCCACGCGTAATTTTAAGAGAGAAATCCTTAATTACTGGATCTGACCCAGGTGAGTAGGAGAAATTAATTCGTTTAAACTCAAAAAAACACCAATCACCGAATCCGGTACGATTACTGCGATCATGACTATGCTGACTATCAACACTATCACTCCTGACTTGCCTCAACTCGCTAGCTACAGCGACAAGAGACGCCCTATTGAATGAAATGGTGTTAAGGTTTATAACAATGCGGTTAGCCGCCGGGAGAATTCGAAATAACCCTACCACGTAGATTGCAACGAGAGTCAAGATATCACTTGGATCCCATCCAATAAAAATACCAACCGAGATCAAAGAGCAAAGTATAAAAATTGCACTGAGTTCAAGAAGGAGCCGAGTTACTTGTTTAAGAAATTGTTGCCTTGCCAGTTTGATAGAGCTGCTAAGCGTGCTCTTGTGGAATATACGGCTAAAAAGCTTGCCCATATCAAACAAAAATAGGTCCTTACCCCCCCCTAGAATATTACTCATACCACGGAGACGCGCCCCCTCCTCAAGCTGCACTTCAGTACCCAAGCGCCTTAACACCGGCCTTGCGATAGATAGAATTAAAAAGCTTGCGAGGCCAAGGGATATAATTAAGACGCTCGTCGTTGTAGGTGAAAAAATAAACAAAAGGACGAGCACACCAAAGATAACACTTGCATCCGTTGCAATAGTGAACATCGGTAAAAGAATACCGCCCACCAAAAAATTTGGCTCTCGTATGACATTCCTAGTGATCTTTGCGTTGTCTCGCCCAGAATCCAAACCTAGAGATGTCAAAGCGTATTTATCAAATATTGCCGAAGAAATCCGATACATAACGCGAAACGCAAATTTCGCCTGCCAATTTACCAAGAATGAGATAAATACAGTTTTGACCAAAAAAATTAAGGCAAGAAAAAACGTCGAAAGCAAGATCAACTCACGCGACTCAAATCCCTGAAGAATGGGAAAAGAACTTAAAAAATTTGAATTATCGAATAACTTAAATAAAGGCAAAATCGCCCCAAGGCTCAAAGATTCGAGGAATGAGGCAACAACCAATAATACAAATAGCCATGCGCTTTGACACTTTTCTTTTTGCGTAAGAGTATCTTGGAAAAACCCGATAATTCCCATATGCTACCCGCGGAGATTGAATGTCACGAGCACTTCTTCACAAGATGGCAAAGAGACCCCTGCGGGTACCGTCGATGTTCGTGGGACTTATAGGGCGAAACGACAATTTCAACATCATGCCCTTTGATAAATTCGATTGCCGCATCTTGAACTTCGCAACCAAAATAACAATCGTGAAGAAGTATGTGCCCACCAATCACAAGCTGGTCCCACCAGTTTACAAGATCGTTCAAACATCCCTTGTATGAATGATCTGCATCGATGTACAGCAGATCATAGCGATCAATATGTTCATACCTAGTATTCTGCGAATCGCCGACAATCAAATGAACGTTAGCTCCAACCTCTAATTCTCTCAGTTTGCTCACGAGGAAATCGTCATTTTGCGGAGCATAATCAATAGAATAAATTGGCACTTCTGTGTTTGCTAGCGCCTCGATCACAGTGGATCCACCATTAAATCTGCCAGTCTCTAAAATACCTATTCTCGCATGCTTCGCCATCATGTAAAGGTACTCGATCTCCCACGGCTCTTGCCTGATAAACTCTGGCGGAATTGTCGACGCCTTGGCCACCCGATAATCAATTCGGTTTCTAGAACCAAATATTGCAGAGATGATTGATCTTAGCCATTGCGGAGCCCTTGGTAAGAAAAGATGCTTCGTCCTGCATGCCGACTTTAGAAGCTCGACGTTCTTTACGTCGATTAGTCTGTCTGAGGAATAAACCGGACCTGCATTGGTCCAAGCGTAAACATTGATATTGTCTTCGCGGGGCATAGCGCGTTATCTCCAGAAATATAACAAATTATCGACGTAAGACAATCAGAAGCTTCCTTCCAACTCGAAGGATATTCAGCTGGCTAGAAGTTAATGCCGCAAATTCTTTAATATATAATTGTAGATGAGCAGTGTCGGCTTTTGTAAACTTCTTATCATCTTTAGTACTCTCTCCGAGAAGCAGCTTTCGACCAAGCGCTGCTAACAGGTATCTAAAAATAATCTTGCAAAAGCTCCAACAATCATTAGATTTTAATGTGGCATGATCTTTCATCGCATCAAAGAAAACTGTTGTATCCTCAACATTATTTAGAAATAGGAGGTGATCCCGATCAACTGATTTTCTACCCTTCAAAATCTCGCGAATCTCTACAACAAGATCCCCATAGTCCGCAGCTTCGTTACTCAGCGAATTCGCTTGCCATCTGTCCCAACGTTCTACTTTATTGGGAACAAAAGAAATGCTTGGCGTGTTATAAAAGTGCGCCTCGAAGGCTGAGGTGCAACCGCTGTGAAGTACTGCTGCTGCCGCCATTATATATTCCGTAACGGTTCCCTCATATTCGATTATTAAATTGTTCCGCGGTACTAGTTCATGCCGCCATTTCTCTATTTTCTCGTTTGGGTGAGGCCGGAAAACAAAATTGGTTTCTGGAAATTCATCAACGAGTTTATTTACAGCGGCAGTAAACTCTTTACGCCGGCGCTCAATATGCTCTACCCGTTCAGTAATCAAAGGCAATAACGATGGGTAATTGGTCGCGGCTTGCTTAATTACACCCTCAACCCCGTCGGGACGCATAGCCCCGCCAAAGTTAGAGGGAATAAAAATAAAGCTTCCCAACCGTGAAATAAGCTCTTCTTTGCGCCTAAGGTTCGGACCAAAGTATGCTGCGAAATGGTTCCAGTAGTGTGTTCGAAAGCTGCCAACAGTGAACGCCTTCTCTGCGGGCACGGTGTAGGTAGTGGTTATTGCGGCATAGTCGTCGTGTCCCCAAAAAAAAATTCCGGAACACAAATCAATATTTTCTTGACTAAAGCGCGCCTTTGCATAGACCGTGGGTACGTGACAACCTGAAGCCTCAACATCGTCACAAAACACGGATATGTTGTTCTTACGTAACTTACGATAGAATTCGGTATGAGCGGAATATAAGGTTTTATCTAAGTATACGCCCCCTTCTTTGTTGGAAAGTGCTAATCGTCGCAGCTCTGCCTGCCCCCCAACAATTACAACTAAACCCTTTTTAGCAAGGTTGTTCGCCAACATTGCAACCGACTTCGACTCTCTAACAGGCGTTTCAATCGGCAAAAGTATCAGACCAGTCCAGCTTGAGGAAAAAAGCAATTTATCTAATCCCGCTGCAAATCTCGAGTAACCACTCCTAAGCCACAAATCGATACTTCGCAAGAATAACAAATCAATAATCACTATTTTACTGCTGCGGTGAATAAGATTTGCGAGTGATTTTGCTCTGGATCTGGCTCGACGGAGAAAAAAATCTCCTTTATATCATCGCCAAAATATTGCCGAATCTGCTCGCAACTCACAATTCTATCCTCAGTTCCGATTAAATAACCTCGTTTTCGACGTTGTTCATCGTTAGTTTCGGTCGTGTACGAGACGCCTATTGAAACAAGTCCACCTGGCTTTAACACACGAATAATTTCCGCGGCGGCAATACTTCTGTTCTTACTGTATGCCAACACCCAGCCGCAAAGTACCACGTCAAATTGATTATCGGGAAATGGGAGCCGGTGCATGTCACCTAATCTTATCTTAGAAAACATACTAAAAAGGTCGACACCAGTAATGTTTTCAGGTGCATATCCATGAGACCGGATGTTTAAAAGCTCTCCAAAGGAGCGAGGTCCAATGGATAGAATCTCACACGACTTTCGGTCCCGTAATCGCGCAGCAAGCACAGCGTTTACAGGCTCAAGGAGCATATCCGCCTTAACGCCGCCCTGATTGGTACCGATACCTGCTATAAATTTTGCTTCAGCATATTCCGGGAGGTCGCTTTTTTCATGGACAATTCGCATGTTAGACTGGATCGTATGTTCTCCAATGTAGCCTAGATCGCCACTATAAATCCGGATCTTCCTTCGTTGCACTTTTAAGACCCAAAAAGTCATAAATACTGACAAAACCGACCGTACCCTATTAATGCGCAACATTGCATTCGTAAGTTTTCTCAGTAATAGCATATTAACCTTACCGTGTATTTCCATTGTTTAAGATTAAGCCGGCAACTATTCCTTTAATTAAGGCCGTCAGTTTTTCAAGGCGATTATGTTCCACAACACAAATACCCAATGCTTCATAGGCCAATCGCTGAAACATGAGAAGACCAATGGAGGGACACGTAAAAAGACGCGAGCGAAGAAGAAAAGCTGTAGCACGGCCAATTGAATAACGCCGTTGCGGGCTATGATTCCCCGAATTCAGGGTAACTCCAAAAATAGTGTACGTTAATCGATCGCCGATTGTATGATCAAATCGCAGGTCTAGGTGGGCGTATAGCTTCATGCCTGCCTCCTGCGCTCTGATGCACATCTCTGTATCGACATGATCTACCCCGAGATATTCATTAAAAAATCCAAGGTCACGCAGAGCCTTTACATCCCACAACGCCATTGAATTTATTACAAAAGACACCGGCGCAACCCCGCCAGCTTGACTGACCCTCTTGTACCACCACTTGCTATAGTGTAAGTATCTGGCATACGATTGAGAATTACGGTCCCAATACCGACCAGTGATGGCCGCCGCCGGTTCTGGAGTTCCCTCGCCTAATAGCCGCTGAACATAACTATGCACTCCGTCGGCCGTTATCTTAGTGTCGTCATCCAAGAACAACACCTTTTTGACAGCCGGAAGATCATGATAAATTGTCCGCAGAGCTGAATTATAGGCTCCTGCGAGTCCCCCTATATTCTTATTGTGAATAACAATACATGGACGCGCCATTCCGTGAAGCATCTCGCTTAAACGGAGATTATTATCAACCACGATGAAATTTGAAAAGACCTTGGAGATTTCACTCAGCATCGAAATAATAGCCTCCTCGCTGTGCCTATAACCATAAAGCACTAATACGGGACAAACGCTACTGAACTTTGCCAACTTCAATTGTCCCCCGAGGATTTGAGATTAATTCAGCAGTTGTCAAAAATGGAACGTCGGAATAAACCGAAGTTCGAATACTGCACTCTGATACCCTATCAGCTACGTTCAATACAAAATCGTTTGATGATGCTTTATCAAACAAGGCTGTGCTGTACGACGAAATAATCAGCTTATTTGCCTTACCCTCACTCCGTAACGAATTACGTAGGTAAGCGCGAAAAACACAAACACTAAACCCATGACGGAAAAAGAGCTTAACTACGTTATCGCGTGGATGTAAAAATAAACATAAATCCGGAAATATTCCACACAAAGATCTTTCTAAACACGCAAGTTCTTTGCGTTCGATACCGCCACCTGGGTTTTTAGAAAAGAACCACGGGTTAGTCGGTACCGAAATACGTACAGGCTCAATGCGTGGTGGCGCAAGATCATTAGACACAATAGCGATTTCTACCCCTGGCCTCCGAGACCCATAAATGCAGGCACTTGACTGGGATCGCGCCAGGAATTTTGATGGAGCCCGACCAGAGAAGTAACTCGCATCCAAGGCTCCATGCTGAATTTCAACGACTTTTTGGCCCCTCGGGAGCACTGCTGAGTTTATGTTTCCAGTATATATAGTTTCGACTTCTCTTTCTCCACCATAAACAACATTTTTGATAATCGCCGAAATTTTAATCCCGCCAACAACCCCGTCGGGTTCTTCGCGCAAGAGGTTCAATAAAATTAAGCCGCACGGGGTATTCTCTCTCTCAAAAAAAAAATCGCCCGCCCTCCATTACGAACGACATCCTTTACCTGTCCTTGAATTGAGAAACCGAGGATCCAAAAATAAAGTCGCCGATATATATCAACCATGATATTCATTAACTCGTCGCCCACAGATTAAGAATTTAAAATTAATAAAGGTTTTTAGAAACGGCCTAAGCAGGTATCTAATTCGCCACGGAATGCGTTGAAATCGGTGTGGTGGTAAAAAAAACAGGTCCCTAACTATTGAAAAGAATGAAAGGTGACTGCTATAAGGGGCGCTTACGGCTTCTGATAGCGAGGGTCGAACATGTCCCTTACTAATTTCACTGTAAAGAATATCCCAGTTGCATTTAGACTGATTGAGCCATGCCACTAATGCGAAGACCCACAGACCACCGAGATGGTTATCAGCTCTAAGCCATGGTTGCCCATCCATATCTGTCCAATGAATGAGACAAGTTTTTGAGTCGAAATACTCGAGGCAATTCCAGTTGCTGGGAAGCGCGGCAAACCCGCGTTCGTCTTCGAAATACATAAGTTCGCTATAGCTAATTACGGCCCGCCTATAGCGTTCAAACCTTTCGGTGAGTCTGGTCGCTCCTATCTCGTCAAACACCATAACAGCCGATTGAGGGCGCCTCTCATGCCCGGGCGCCACATCACAAGTTGCTATGGACACCTCTAGAGTAATAAAGCTCTGAATTAAATCCAGTATGTCCCCAAATGCACACATGTCAGAGTCGAGGTAAACGCCATAATCAAAGTCAGCACCCAAATACCACTGAGCAAATGTGAAGCGCTGAAACGAAAACGGCGTATTTCCTTTCGCATCTACCTCCGTCGAAATATCACATAGATCAATGAAATTAATATCTACTGCGGTTTGACGCCTTATACTGCACTCCAAGACGCGCGCAGCCAGACGCTGCTCATTTTCACACCCGATGCCGACAATGATTCTCACTTTCACCGTCTCAGTAGACTCAGCGTCCGAGCGCAAATACAGTGTGTTTCATTTTAATACACCGCATTAAACTTTAATCACATTTTTTACCAACAAAGATATCTAAATTAACCAGCTTGTGCATAAATTCGTATTTTTTTGGATAAGCAGAACTCATAGAACGTAGCTTCGCGAAGTGGTCCGAAAGAACGGGGTCATCAATTTCACTCACAAGCTGTTTTATGGAGTCTCGCCTGCGATAAAACAAATGGGAAATAACATCACGATTGAACCGCGACTGTTCATCTAAATTATGAGACCGATGGGCTCTTGACTTTGCTAAACGAAAACTCGACATTAGGATTGCCTCCAACACTACACTCCTGTGATGGATGCCAGAAACCTGCTTCAGTATTATTGACAGCTCTGTTTTAGGTAGAAAGTAGTTTGAAACAGCTGGCTTGAGTGATAGAGCTGCATTAATAAAATCCTGCTTGTTCAAGGCAGCCTTTCGTTTAAGGCCCGTCTGCATTTCCAAGATCAGAAAATTGTCATTTACAGAAGCACACCCCCGGAACCATCGGATCAATTTCAACAGCACAAGATCTTTCGCACCCCTAAAATCCATTACGTTATATTCTTCCATCATTGCGCTGCCATGCTTAGCAATTATCGCCTCTTGAAACTTGTTAGAACCGTCCAAATGTTCAGCAAGGCCATATTTAGTCGAATCCAACAAACCTCTGTTGAAATTACCCCATAAGCGTTTCCTCTTCGATACTCCAGAGATAACTCCAGACAGCCGCTCATGGAGGATCAGTTGGGTGGGGGGATGGTAATGATCTACGTACAACATCGTATCCGCGTTTTGTCCGGACAGTAGAGCTCCCCCTCCAATTTTGTCTACCTGCCTTTTTAACTCAAGATTGAAGCAGTATTGCAAAGGTGACTGAATCCCAGTTAATCCGAACCCCAATATTTTTTCATAATTCTCTAGGTTAAAGTCATCGATAGCTGGATCGATGGAAACTAAATTTCGTTTAAATTTCTTTGCAACAGCTTTCGCAATTTCGTGAGTACGCGACCCATTTCCATGGTAGTTAATGTGAAAAAGAGATTTGACCCACGGGTTACACGCCAATAACAGCGAAGAGTCTATCCCTCCCGAGAACAAAAGCGACGAACCATCATCTGGCAGTTTGAATGCATCGAGCGATAGCGGTTTACTGACATGAAAATCAATGCCAGAGCCCAGTATTAGCCCATCGCCTTTGCCTCCGTTCTGCATTGCGCCTGCAGGAATTCTATGAATACCCTTAAAGATAGATTGAAAGGGGGAAGAAGCAACTAAATTATCTGCGTACAGATATCGAAGGACTGCGATCTTATTGAATCTCCGCTGACCCTCCGCCAATTCACGAGGATCAAATGACGTGCTGCCTAATTTCAATGACCTATAAAGGGATGTTTCACCTATACCTCTTGATATCATTTTGTAGCCCACTTGCCCATTTCGTTACCTTTAATCGACGGGTCAGGCTGCTTGATTAGTTGGTGATTCAACGCCATACCAAGCTCGCGTACCCAAACAAGTTCAGAGCAAAACCAATAGTTAATAGGGCAAAGTATAACACATTAAGCAGCGAAAGACCTCGATATGCCCGACGGTAAAAGGGAAAGCAGAAAAACAACATCACCTCACAACTCCTTCTAAAAGTCATCCACCAATCTTCACCTACCAACGGGTAAATAACAATATACACAGATACAATTAAATAGCGCGCGTCTCCATTTCGGTAAAGTATAACGGCGTTTATAATCAACGTGGATAGAAGCATTAAAAATGCGATAGGCGATGGGGCAACAGCCTCCTTCTCAATATAAGAATTCAGCTTGATCTCATACGGTCTCGCAATCATATCAGGTAGCAATGAAGCTAAACTTTCCGATGAGATCAGTGTTATCGGGAAAAATAGAAAAAATATAAAAGAGAAATGAAATCCGCTTGCTATTGCTGCCGCCCAGACATAGCGGAGTCGGGTTTTTGAAAGCTCTAATATTAACAAAAACACAGAAGCCGCTAATAAAAGCCGCACTTGCGAACCCACTATCATTGGCATCAGAAATGATAGCGCGTAAAAATTCGAACTCCGCTTTTTTAAGCTTAATGTGATTGTGACTAATAATATAAAAATCGCGAAAAAATGGAGATCTTTGACGCTTCCAGGATTAAAAGCCCACAGTGTCACCCAAGATAAATAGTCAAGGCGAAACTGGCTGGGCTCGAACGTATCTAGCTCGGCTAAGTATGCATCAGCGTCTGGCGTGTTACTTGAAAAGGCAACAAGCACGATGCTCAAAAAGAGCAAGATCAATGCAGGAAATGTTGTAGCACGCGTCTTAATCACGCTTCCCAAGAACTATTCTGACTTTGCTTGCTAACTAGTGAGAACAACTCCTCTGCCTTAGAGATCCTCCCATTCAACTTTGATAATCTTTCCGCTATGACCTTCGAGCTTGGCCAAAGCGAATCATGTTCCCTAGAAAGGTCAAAGTACTGCTGCCGCGACAGTGAAATAATCAACCGATGCGTGAGGCTCCCATCGTAAGCGTATGAGTATAGGGAAAACCCGCTCGGTAGATAGCCTATGGCCTCAGATGCTTGCGCCCATCTCTTATTCTCGGGGTATGCTTGATAGCTATATACTGATGAAAGACCCATCTTCCTAAATGCATGATCGCTAAGGAGTGCCCGAGCTTGGAGGGCGGCGTATCTGGCCGTTTCACATTTATAAGGACATACCGTCGAAAGTTGGGCCCTTCGATTTATTAGATCGATATCTGATAGTGATATTACGCCCAAAAATTTATCGGATTCGTTCGCCTTTATTACCAAGCAAAGTCTAGAGCGCGAGTCCAAGATATCCGATACATAACTTCTTTGGGCGTTAACTGATTGCGGAAAAATTCCTTGTCCAATGTACCTTGTCACGTCTTGATCGTTTATCATTTCTGTCCAGCTGATCATCGTCTCGAGACATGCTGTATCGGGGACTACAAGATTTATAGTTTCACCCTTTTTGAAAATGACACCACGACTCATTTCTTTTTCCTGCTAAGACTTTATTGCTCTAATAACGCTGAATGCTTCGGCAAAATGTAATCCAACGCTATTTCCCCTGAGCTTTGCTAGATTCAATATATTATCAACACTACGAGCGTGTGGCGGCGAGCGCATTTCTAACGTGTATTCCCTTGCCGCACTGAGTTTCGCTTCGACTGTACTCGAAATATCTACAAAGTAATTTGGCACGAACGTACTTACACTGGGGAACATCCATTCAGTACTGGATAGAACCTCAAACGCTAAAATCTCGGAAACGCGGGAGTCAGGTAAAGGTCTTAGTGCTGTTAAGCATGCACGCGCAGTAAGCTGATGATCAATATTTAAGTCTCCAAAGTGATGAGTGAAGACAACATTGGGCGAGAGATCATGGAGCAACGCTTCTAGCTTTTTCACTATTGTGAGTAGAGGTAGCGAATCTAATTGGTTATCTGGAAGACCGAGATTGTGCACATCGCTCACCCCAATTACCTTTAAAGCCTTCTCAGCCATAAGCCTTCTTTGGACAATCGCCGTGTCTGCTTCCGTTCGCGAGGAGACGCCATCTGCAATAAATATCACAGAAACTTCCGCGCCATTGCGTGCATACTTTGCCAGGGTTCCTCCGCACCCTAAAACTTCGTCATCAGGGTGTGCCGCCACACAGATCACGCGATCAGTCAAGATTTATCAACTCCAATGATGTCGGCGTTCCGGCAGAGATTTTCTGATTCACACTCCTTCCCAAAAGACTCTCGAACAATTTTGGCTCCAGCCCAGCTGAAGGTCGAATCCTACGGATATCATCTCGAGTTATAATCTGCCCGGGCAACATATCTCTGACAAAGTAGATGGAGCGACGGAATTGTAAACTTGCACGCTCCGAATCAGCTCTGCTTTCCGTAAATTTCCCTACAGCGAGCCATGCAGTTTTGGCATCTTCGCACAGAGCATAAAACTCCGCAGGTTCGATTGAGAAGCCACTATCTGGCCCACCAAATTTACGATCCAAAATAAAATGTTTTTCGATAAACACAGCACCCAGCGACACAGCTACGGTGGCAGCAATTGTACCCAGCGTATGATCAGAGAGACCCGTTAACACCCCAAATTCTTTCGCTAAGTTCTGTAGCTGTTTGACATTTGCCTGCTCAATAGGCGCGGGGTAACTACTTATACAGTGCAGTAATATTAAATCTCCACAGCCTGCCATCCGCGCAGTTTCGATAGCATCACCAATCTCATCGAATGACGCCATACCAGTTGACATGATTACTGGCTTACCCGCGCGCGCCACGCAGTCTACCAATGGCAAATCAGTCAATTCAAACGACGCTATTTTGTAGGCAGGCGCGTCTAGCGACCGCAAAAGTTCTACTGCGCTTTCATCAAATGGGGTGGAGAAAACCGTGATACCGATACTTCTCGCGTATTCAAACATGCGAGCATGCCATTCGAACGGAGTTTCTGCCCATTTATAAAGATCATGTAGTGTATATCCATCCCACGGCCCACCTGTGATACGAAATTCTGGCCTGTCGCTCGGAATTGTCATCGTATCCGCCGTGTAGGTCTGCAACTTAACCGCGGCCGCACCATGTTGCTTCGCTGAGAGGATCGTCTGTAACGCTCGATCAAGAGAGCCGCTATGGTTGGCCGAAAGCTCAGCCACCACATAAGGTGGCTCATTGGGGCCAATTTTCCTACGATCAATAACAATACTTTTCATTTTATTCATCGCCCTGATCAATGTTAATGAGCACCTCCGCTTTAATAGAATTATTTTGCCACCGGGCATCGCTAAACACAAATTTGAGTCCATTAGTTTTCAGAAACGCCCTAGGATAAGTGGGCGCATCCAACATACGAATAAAGTCATACAGCTTACTGAGGTCATCAAAGTGGGGTAACTCGCTTTCAGCTGGAGCTCTCCGCTTAAATATCGTAGCGGGGCCAGTCTGCGGTTTCGGTTCCGGATGACTATCCATAATTACCTTTGCCATATCGAGGCTTAAGACAGCAGCCCTCTCATATATCTCTTTCGCTGAACCAACCAGCGACAGTGTTTCTTTTAGAAAATATGGGCCAGCATCCAACTCCTCAACCATTTTTAACGCTGTAAGCTGGGTTTCCTTAAAGCCTCGAACTATGAGGTTTTGCAACGGACTACCACCTCGCCCGTAAGGTACGTCTGTCATGTGGAAGCAAACACTGGTAACGTTACTCCAAACTTCCTCTGGAACTAGCCAATTCCA
>Ga0194116_10005455_pt1 | contig 13999 bp, 12 predicted proteins | sample TA2MahsurfametaG_4_FD_148617 | JGI IMG/M metagenome (GOLD analysis project Ga0194116, IMG submission 148617) | Freshwater microbial communities from Lake Tanganyika, Tanzania - TA2015008 Mahale S9 surface | ecosystem: Environmental > Aquatic > Freshwater > Lake | place: Tanzania: Lake... | reverse complement strand
TTAAGGAAGAGCGCTCACATCAAGTTAAAGAACATCTCTGGGTACTTTGGACCGATTACTTCAAGCCCAACCACTTCGAGGCTTACCCACAACTCCATGCTCTCTTCAATGAGGCAACCAAGTTGGCTGGCGCTACTGGCACCAAGGGAACAAATGATGTTGCTGTTGCCGAGAAGCTAATCTCGAAGATTGATGAGATTGCTGAGATTTTCTGGGCAACGAAGAAGTAAAGCGGCCGACAGATTTGTCATGCGCGACCCGGTAACTCTTAATCACCGCGTCCGGGGTTCGAGTCCCTGAAACCCAAGCAAAATAAGCGTAAGAGTTTCGTAATTCTTTGTGACTCTCGCCAATTTGATTGTGTATATTGGAGAGTGCGACCATCTAAAAATTGTGGGGCATAAGCGGAACATCAGTCTAAGATAATGGTCTAAACTTTAGACATGCATACGGATATCTTATTCAAGAAAGTCCTAGCGATAACTATCCAATTTTCAAAGTTATTTTTTCGAATACTTGGAATCAGCCACCAGAATCAATCCTTGATTAGAGCCCTTGGCCTATCCAGCTTCAAAACAACAATACGTCTGAAGAATAAATCTAGGTCGCAATTAGGACAGGATCTCTTTGTTGTTTTTGAGCTGAAGAGTAAGAAAAATGGGTATTTCGTAGAATTTGGTTCGACAAATGGCATCGATCTCTCTAATACACACCTGCTCGAAACAGAATTTTCTTGGAAAGGCATACTCGCTGAACCGGCCAGAATCTGGGAGCAGCAATTAAGGACGAACAGGCCAAATGCATCCATTGAAACTCTATGCGTTTGGAATGTTTCGAATTTGAGTTTAGAATTCCTTGAGACAGAGGTGCCTGAGTTATCTACTGTTGATAGTTTTAGTCACGTAGATATGCATGCAAATACGAGATCGGCAGGCAAGAATTACGAAGTTCAGACCATCTCATTGAAAGACCTACTAATAAAACATCGCGCCCCAAAATATATTGACTATCTGTCAATTGATACTGAAGGCTCGGAATATGAAATCCTTAAAGCCTTTAATTTCAAGGAATTCAAGTTTGGAATAATTACCGTGGAGCACAATTATACTCCGCAGAGGGAATTGATTTTTGCTCTGCTCACGAGCCACGGATATACAAGAAAATACGAAAATGTCTCAGCATTTGACGACTGGTACGTGTTACGTTGAGCGAGATATCTGCCCATTGCTCAATTCGCATCCAGACATACCGCTTGTCACTCTCGGCCTAGGCTGTTAGCTAGGTTGGTAGAAAAGGTGACGCTAAATCACCGGGTCGGTGGTTCAAATTCCCCAAAACCAACTTAGTTTTTTATGAGCGGCTTCTCCATCTATCACCTATGCCCTACCGCTGAATCTCGAATTTGAATCCTTTTTCCAAGATTTGAATGACTTCTTTCATTTGCTCTGACGGCACTAAAAGAAGATTTGGAGAGTTAAGAATTTGAACTTTTACATACCCGGGAAGAACAAAATTAACTTCACGAATAGTGAACTCAACTTGAATTACAGGTCGATATTTATCTATGGTTTTGTGACCACCTAGAATCACTCTTGACTCATTTCCCTCGACATCAATTTTTATGTACCTCAAATTTTCCAACTCTGAATCTTCGAAAAATTCATCCAAACTGATAGTAAAGACACTTTCTTTAGTCGCAGTCACATCATGCATCAACAGTGAGTATGAATTTGGCTTATCATAATTATGGAAAAAATCGCTAATTCCTCTCTTTTCAGACACTCCAATAGGCAAAACGATGACATTCGTATAGCCATTCAATTTCACTGAACGTGAAAGGCAGTAAGCAATTTCAATATTTGGTTCAAAAGCAAACACAATTCCTTCAGATCCAACATACTGAGAAACATGTAAGGCATAAATGCCCGTATTCGAGCCTATATCAAGAAAGGTGTCTCCTCTTTTGCAAAAGTCTTTAACGAATCGAAGTTCTGGTTCTATTTCAAAACCTTTCAATGCAATTCCGCGAATACCAAAACCTTTTTTGTTCCGGCCGACAAACTTAACAGACCCTACCAATACCGTAGAGAATTTTCTTGGTATAAATATGCGCATCAGATTCAAAAATCTGTCCATATGCAAACCTCCCAACTGGTGTGATCCCTATCAACGACAAATTCTCAGCCTATATATTCGACATAAGTCTAAAGGTAAGCTCTCAGATTTTGAATTATTGGGAATAACCCAAACTTCTTGTCGGCTATAGAATTTGATTCAGGCGCTTTGAAAGCACTCGAGAACGCAGGAAAGCTGTAGAGGCCAGCAAATCTCTCTTACATCGTACTTGCCCTCTATCCGTATCCCTCCGTTTCTAACTTTCTCCTCACAAGCCAAAATTCTAAATCCTGGCTTATTCTCCATCGCTCTACCCTGACAATCATTCAAATATTCTAAAGAAGTGGAGAGAGTGGTTCCAGTTAGGGAAAGGATGATTGCAAATTTGCATGAGAATGCATAAAGCTCTTGTAGTATTTAAACATGTCTGAAAAACTCGGTGACTCAAAAGAGTTCGCCGGTCGACTTGTTTTTCTTGTGTGTGGGTTTGGTTCCTTAAAGTGGGCGGTGGCAGCACGAAGACTTTCTCGACAGTTAAGGAACTTACCTTGTGAAAGCGAAGTGCATACGTATACCAATAGAGATCTGAGCTGCAACTTCCCAAAACTACTTGATTTCATTGATTCGAATTACGGCAGAAAAACCCGTGGTTTTGGCTATTGGCTCTGGAAACCTTACATAATTGATAGAGAATTAGCTACTTTAAACCCTGAGGATGTCTTAATATATATTGATGCTGGTTGTGAAGTAGTCAAGAATGCTAATTCAAATGTTATCTTAGAGAATTATATAAACTATGCGCAGACTAACAATATTTTAGCTATGAAACTTGATGCAAGCATGCGTGAATATTGCGAGCTACCTATTGCAAAACATTTTGGACTTACTCACGCTCAATTTAGTAACTTGAGTATGATCTCGGCAACTATGCTGGTTATAGTGGCGACCCCAAAGTCTCGGCAATTGGTAAGTGATTGGCTCAAGTGTGCACTAGATAACCCGAAATTACTCTCCGGCAGCTCAACTTACACTGGCCATGAAGGTTTTATTGCTCATAGACATGATCAATCAATTCTTTCCGCACTAATACATCAGAATCAGATTAAGTCTTATGCAAATCGATTGGATTTTGATCCAAAATCTGATGGTTCTAAATTCGAATTGTTTTATGCCGCAAGAAATAAGCATCTCTTCTCAACTATGCCTAACACGTTTTTCGGAAAAGTTGTAAGAATACGATGGTGGTTTTACCGTCGATTTCATGAAGGCTTCTCTAAGTGAAGTTTTCAATTCTGACACCAGCTTACAATTCAGGACTCTTTATTGAGCAGTGCTTGAATAGCTTTCAACAGAATGACTATTGGGAAAAGGAACAAATTGTCGTAGATGGTAAGTCCACCGATCAGTCTCATATGATTCTTGATAAATACCGAAAAAATTACAAGAATCTTAAATGGATTAAAGCTTACGATAGTGGCCAGTCAAATGCACTAAATATTGCCATGCAAGCATCGCAAGGGGATGTAATAGGCTGGCTGAATGCCGATGAGATGTACCTTCCCAACACGTTAAATCTTGTAAGTGAACTTTTTGAAAGAAATCCAACGAAGGACGTTATATTTGGGGACACGATTTTTTGTGATGCAAAAGGAAATGCTATTCGTTTGAAGTCTTCCTATCCTTTCTCAAAAACCACCCTTTACTTTTACGGAGCGTACATTTCTACATGTTCATTTTTTCTGAAAAGTAGCAGCCTGAAATTTTTGAAGCAACCAAAGTTCAATGAGGACCTAGAATTCTCTATGGATTGGGATTTCTTTATCGCTCTTTCTAAAGCCAATGTAAATTTTCATTACGTGCCTAAACCATTGGGGATATTCAGGGTACATGAAGATGCCAAGACCTTTGATGGAAATTCGCCAGAAATCATCCTTGAGCGAAAGAAAGTAGTTTTGTTGAACTCACTTGGGAAATCGAGCACAAATCCTCTATGGAGAATTTGGCATGGTTTGCTAAAAATCATTCATGGCTCGTATGTACGCGAATTTGCCTTTGGAATCGCACAGATACATGGAAAGAAAAACACTACGGCACGATCATAGTTGCTTCATATGTCGAATAACAATTTTATGATTTGCATATATTCCAAATATTCCAATGGAAATTGCAGATCCGAGAATTGGGCCAGCAACTCCAAGAAAGTACGTTAATAAAAAACTTAGAATCAAATTCAATACGGTTAGATAAACTGACACCTTAAACAAATCATTTCCTTGCATTGCTGCATTCAAATACATTGAAGTTGGGCCACTGATTGCCATGGCTGTAGCCAACAAAAGTGAAGCTGTATTCAAGAGTAGAGGCACACTTCCAGGTTTGAAGCTAGATTCATCAAGCAGCAAAAGAATCTTGTCAATGAAAACATAAATTAGTATGTTGGTTATCAACGATACCGACAAGACAATTTTGTAATATCTCATAAGGTAATCTCTGGCCAGAACGCGATCTCTCAATCTGATAGCTTCAGAGAATTTGGACCAGTACGGTTTAGACAAAAAATCCAACAGATTCGGAACCACGGAGTAAACTCGCCAAACAACAGTTATCAAAATTACGTGTTTTGCGCTAAGCAAAACAGCCACTGTAGTACCGTCAAGTTTGAATGCCACAACTCCAATTGTGGCTACGCCCATGAATCTTATCGATTCTCTCAATTGATAATTCCAATCCGAGTCATTTTCTTGGTTTGTGACCCTAAAATTGAACACCTTCATGAATCTAAAAATTATGATTACATCAACAGCGATAGGAATTCCGTAATAAATTAGACATAGCGTCTGAAGGTTTGGTACGTATGCGCTTATTGCATACAAATAAATAGAAATAGTTAGGGCGATTGAAGTGAGAATTAGGGCAAGATTGGAGAGATACCCGTGACCATTCGCCCAACAAAAACGATGTACGAGAGATGTCGATACTCTAACTAAGATCAGCGCAAAAAGACTGAAAAGTAGACTTCTCCCATTCCAATCAGAATCAGGAAGATCAAGCAACCATTTCCCATCGAAGTAATCAGACAGGGGCGTAACAAAAAATACAATTCCAAGAGCGATAAAAATTGATATAAACCTTAAGTAGATTTGTAATCCCTGCACAAGATATTTCCTTGCTTTTGCAGGGTATAGTTGCGAAAGACTTACTATGGAAGTTCCTGCACCAATTTCAGGAATGTTGAATATTGAATAAACTCCTAATGAGATAAAGAAGACAGCAACTTGATTGTCGTCAAAATATCTTACTAATAAACCAAGCTGAATCATTGAAGATGCGAGCAAAACAAACTTAAGTACTATTCCACTCACCAAAACATTGGAAGTCAATTATCTCACCAAATTTTCACCGCGAACGTTACTTTGATTAGGTGTAATGCACGCGATGACTAATCCCAAGAAAATGGAGAATTGTATGCTTGTCATTGGCCAAGCTGAAAAAAAGGACGTAGCTATGAAGATGCTGCAAAACCAAATTCGCACAGATTTTGCAAAACAGCTAACCAATTCATCCTCATATTTCGTCATTTTTGACCACCTCCAAATTTGAAATGGAAATAGAATCCAAAGCACAAATCCAGCAAATCCAGTCCAATACCAAACAGTTAGTGGTGCATTATGAAAACCAAAACTTTTGCTCTTATAACTATATCCACTGACATCAAGGGATGCCCCTAAGCCAGATCCCAAAATTGGGGACATTTTAACTGCTGCAAGTCCATTCTGAATATCTAGCAAATGATCTCCATTATCAGATCCACCGAGTTCAGTTGATGCCGAACTTGACCACAAATGCATTGAATTGAACCTAGAATTAAAACTTGGTGCAAAGATGAAAAGGCAAATGATTGCTATTGCAATTAGTCCTCCCAGAAACCTAGGGCTCACAAATATTCCTTTTGCGCTCTTTTTTCCTGATGCGACTAGATTATTATTTCGCGAGTTGACACACAAAACTAAGGCAATCGCAATTACTAACCAAATAGTTCTTATAAAAGTTGATAACGAAAATGATATTCCTACGATTGTCAATAGTAAGTTTGAAGTCGCTGGATTTTTCTTTTTGTGTAGTGCAGCTAGAACCAGATTCAAGTTTAGCAAAGTTGCGAGAAGTACGACATAGACTGCATAAGAGTCGTATGTTGAGACGAAACCAATCTCTGGAACAAAATTTCCATTTCCCGATAAGAATAGAATCATTTTCAAGGTCATATATAAACCAGAAATCGAATTTATAAACCGTATAATTTTACGTCTTGCTCCTACTTGCGCAACCAAATATCTCGTGATCATCAAGGTCATAGTGAAATGGGCAATTGGCCGGAAAAAGGAAAACGGATTACTAACCGAATTAGCTAAAGCAATCAAGATTGAGAAGGCAATCACTATTCCACACAGGGCTAAGAATTTTTTTGCAGTTCGATCTAGGCGAATATAGGGTATGCCGGACCGCCGCGTTAACATTACGTATGAGCAAAGCAAAATGACACCCATATCCATTTTTGTAAAAGATAAAAAGACATCTTGGTGTAGCCAAGTCTTAGCAACACTTCCAATTCCAAACTGCGCGCGAGAATCAATCGAGGTAATCCTCCACTCCGAAACAAGAGTGACTAGTGCCAAAAAGTAGATCGGCCACAGAAATGTCCTGTTCCTAAAGCCCGTTGCTCCAAAAGAATTCAATTGCTCGACTCCAATAAGTATATATTTCTTCTTGATGCTTCAATGGGACCAAAGAGATCGGCAATTTTCCGAGGAAGAATGGCCACCGAATTTTCGGATCCTAAGATCACTGCGATACCACTAAATGTGCTGCAAGACCCAACGATGAATTTTGATTCACGGATATATGTGAAAACCTCGCTTGGAGAAAAATCCTGATTCATTTCTGGATACTTTATCTCAAATTCTGAGAATTCGGGCCGGTTGAAGAAATCTCTTGCCAGCGAAGAATCATCAGAGAAAACATAGACGTTACGGAGCGCACCGAACTTTGTCAATTTCCTGAAGGCAGCTAGGTAGTAGTCGACTCCAAGCAAAAGTTTTGGATGAGAAGAAATATAGTCGCCCAATCTAATGTGCACGATAATTGCGTCAACTTCTCGCTTGTGTTCAAATTCAGAATATTGTGGACTTTTCTGAATTAAAGTCAATTTTTCCAAGCCCAATTTCTTTGCTTGTTCGACATTACTGAACCTCAAAAAATTCCCCCATACCAGGAGTGAGGAACGTAAAGATTTTGGGATGTTCTCTAAATTTGCATCGGAAATGAAATATGTTCGAAGAAATATTCCGAGTTTTTTTTGCACAGCAGTTCGTAAACTTTTTGCAAAATGAATCCTTCTGACATAACTGAGAGTAGATTTTGTTGTTGAAAAGGGAACGCTTGCACTAGTCAAGTCAAAATTGTCGAGTTCAAATCCACGAAAACTGTGACCGGGGTGTTCTCTTCTTAAGCCATTTGAGTCAAAGTACCTACCTAGATTTAATCGGCAAACAGCTGTCGTTTTCTCAGAATAGCAGAGTGCAGCAGCTAAACATAAAATTTGATTACCTAATCCGCCACTTACCTCAAATTCAACATACCCAGTTTTGGGCTCTCGGAATTTCACATTTGCAAGTATATTCGAATCTTCGAGAGTCCTGTTGTGAAGTTTTGTAGATCCTACGGTATTTTCTTGGAGTGGCGACGTATATCTTCCATTCAAATTATCGTTCCAGTATCCCTTCGGGGGAAAACCGAACTGTAGAGGACATTTCCGAACTAATTGCAGACTTTGATTCCGTTGTTAATGTTCGAACTAATTCAGACTTACTCGTGGAAAGCCACTTAAACAAAGTTTCTGCAATTTTTAAGGTGTTTAATCCATTTTCGGTAAGTCAGATTAAGGCAACGTACAAACGAGGGGACAGAGTCCAAATCCATCAAGCTTTTCCCGTGTTGACATTATCTGACATGATTTTTATCAAGAGAAGAATGATTCCAACAATCAGAGTAATTCACAATTACCGGATGTCATGTCTCTCGGGTAATCACTTCAGAAGTAATTCAACTTGTCACAAGTGCACACTCAATAATTACAAGTCAGGCATCTATTTTGGTTGCTATAACAACAATAGATTTTACTCTTTTGCTATCTCGATGTATACAAAACTTTTAAATTCGTTTTCGAAGAGAATTGACTGCAATTTTGTTGCAATTTCAAAGCAAGTTGAGAAATACATTCGACTTTTAGGTATCAAAGAGGATAAAATTCAAACTATTCCTAACTTTACATCTCAACTAAAATTAATTAAGGAATCTGCCAGCGAAGTTGTATTTATAGGCCGAATGGAGCAAGAAAAGGGCGTACTGAACCTCATTGATGTTTGGAAAGCCAATCCCCAACTCCCAAAGTTGCATTTGATTGGTTCGGGGCATCTAGACAAAGTCATATCTGATTCAATTCACTCAAGTCAAAACATTGAATTCTACGGAATTTGCAGTCCGACGCAAGTTGAAGAAATTGCTCTGAAATGTAAGGTGGCCATTTTCCTCAATCTTTGGCCAGAGCCATTTGGAAGGGTGTTGGTTGAGGCAATGTCTCGTGGTCAATACATCATCACGACCGCTCCTAGTATATTAAGCGATAGGCTCCAACCCGAAATTAACGGAGATATTGTTACGCCAATTCCTGAAGTCATTCTTAAATCTGTTACATCGGCGCTAGAGGTAAATTCTAAGCTCCATATATCTGCCAATATTGAAATTTGGAAAAAGAATTATTCAAAAGAGTGTGTAAGGGATAAATGGAGGCAACTCTATGGCCAAAGTACACAAGTTGGGTCCGCGTGAAGGGTTACATTAGACCAATTTGGTCGGTGTTAAACTTTGCTTCAGGTGATTGTGCACTGAAGATTTTTGGGAAGCTAACCAAATCTAATTTTGGTACGGGTGTGTACCTGATCAATGTTTCTTCACAAATTAACTCAGATTATGATTCGAAACTTGCAACAATTTACTCAAACGGAGTTTGCTTCAGCGATGGATTCCCATTAACAAAACTTCTCAAAAAGTATGACCAAGAATTCAAGCAAATACGGGGCATAGATCTGATGAAAGCGATTTTGGGTTCAGGCAACACCGTATATAAGCACTTTTTTCTGGGAAGCACTGACCTTAATCTGAATAGAATTGAAGAGAGGCTCACTAGGGATTATCCTCTCGCAAATATTGCTGGAGCATTTTCACCACCATTCTCGGATTCTTGGCAAAACGAAATTGATGAATGGGTGGATAAAATTGAATCCTGCGAAGCAAATATTATTTGGGTCGGCATGGGATCACCAAAACAAGATTTTATTGTCTCCGAAATCGTAACCCGACTGAATGTGGTTGCAATTGGTGTTGGGGCAGCTTTCAACTATCTCTCTGGGCTCGATACAGAGGCGCCACAATTTCTTCGAAACGCCGGATTAGAGTGGTTATATCGTTGGTTTCGAGAACCATTGAGGCTTTCTCGACGATACATCTACAGCAATACTCTATTCTTACTTCGGTACTCTAAATTTTACTTTATAAGCAACTTCAATGCAGGGAATTGAATTTCTTAGAAATTCCAAAGTGATTTGGACTTCCATTACCTATTCAAATTCATGGAATATATTTGGGTAAACTCTTGTTTCGAGGGTCTCACTGAGCAAGCACTCACATTTGGAACCTGCAACAATTTTCTTTGCTTCCCCAATGTTCATCATTGCATTCGCAAATTCCAACTGAGGATTCTTGAGAAGTGGAACAAGCTTTACATCGCCGCTTTCAGATAGACAGCGATTACCTGGTAAATCGAAGGCGATTACTGGCACACCTAAGTGAATGGCTTCTCCAAGAGCCCAACTTGCTGAGTCGCGAAGAGATGGAAAAACGAAACCTTTGGATCTTGTCATGAGTCGTAGTACATCTTGGCGGTCTATTTTTCCGAGGAGCGTGACTCTCGCTTGCAAGTCAAGATCCAGAATTAATTGCTCCAATTTCTTCAAATGCGGCCCTTCACCTGCAATTAGCAATTGTTCATTCTCTATATGTGACATGGCTCGAATGGGAGTTTCCCAATTCTTAAAATACAATAGTCTTCCTGCACCAAAATAGAAGTTTGAGTCGGATTTATAACCTAATTCTTGCGTTATAGAGACAGGTGGAAAGGATACATTTTGACATACTATTACCTTAGTTACTTTTTCATAACACTTTTTTGTCGCCGAGTTGGCCGCAAGTACAACACTTCGAGTTCGTCTAATCCGAAGTCGTAACAGAAGTCGAGCAAAATCACCAAAATATGAATGAGACCAATTCTTTATTCGATCTTTGATTTCGAAATGTTTTGAGAAACTTTTAGGAACTTTTTGCGCGCCACCGACAGGACCCCACAAAGTAATAACATTTCGCGGTAGGAAATGAATTAATGTTGGATTCCAATCACCTGAATAAGTAATATGGTGAACAGCATCAAATTTAGAAAAATCTTTGTGCCTTAATTTTAATCTCACACAAATGTTCCAATACACGTACTTAATTTGAACTGGAGTTCTTTGAAGCAACTTAGTAGCGATTTTTCCGTAATTCATGGAAATGATTTCTAAGTTATTAACGTAGTAGTCTGTTTGCTTATCGAGTTCATCAGCACATTCTCGTGTCGTAATCACGCTAACTCTTACTCCCAAACTTAAATGCGCGCGAACTACGGCCCAACCTGCCCCCGGTTCGCTCCCTGATATCGAAGAGATTGCATAGCAAATTGCCAAGATCGACTTTTGACGGAATTGGCCTTTGGGGACATAGCAATTGTGCAACATCTATAATTCTCCCCACTCTCACAATAAACCGATATCGCAGTCAAAGATTACCTTTCGGCGCGGAATTTCTGCGAGGTAAACCTCGATCTTTAAGGATTATCATCTAATCGCTCATGGCGAGAATTTGGGCCTTCAACCTAGGAAGAACGATATCTACCAGCTTCAAAATACGCATCCGTGTTATAGAGGAAGAAGAGTTCGCCCTCTACCTACTTCGGTTGAAGTTGTCGCTTACATGCCCATTTCCCCGAGAAACGATAATATTTACTCACTAAAGGAGTTTATGCGAAATTTCCGGATTGATATATGTAAACTATTGCAAGAGAACAATAAGCTTTCTATTAGGACAATTTTATTTCTTTCAGATTCTTTCAGTATTTCTCTTTCAGCAATTACCGCGTTCCAATTTAGATTTCCTCAAAATAGCCTGGAAACAGATTTCAAGCCCGCAATAGCACAATTTGATTACAGAGGTATTTTAGTCCTTATTGTCTTTAGCTGGTTATTCTTATTTCTACTTACAGGTATATACAGATTTGAGCATGCTAATTTATTTGTGTTAAATCTTCAATTTGTAATTAAAAGATCTGTGTACTTTTTTTTCTTTTTAGGTTTTATCTCATTTATCCTTAAGGCATCTTTTTCACGTATTGTATTTGGCGTAATGTTGGTCTTTGGGTTGGTCTACTTAATTTTAGGCCGTCTGATAACTTACTTTTTAATTCTTAAACCCTTGATATTGAAAAAGAAATTAATTTCAAAAATGATGATTGTGGGTCGCACTATGCGTGATTCCCAACAATATGGTGATTGGATTATTAAGAATCGGTTGTTAGGTTATGCAGTCGTCTCAAGAATGGAGTGTACGGCAATTAGCAGTACCTGGCTAGATGAGTTTGAAAGGATTCTAAAGTTCACTCCCATTAATGAAATCTTGCTTCTGCCTGGAATGGAAAGTGATAAAAATTTCTCTAGATTTGTTCATTACTGTGAGGACCTAGGAATTAAGACAAATTGGATTCCTTTGGATTCTGGAAATCTTGGATATTGGTTAATTCCCCAGCCGCAAGTAGGAATTCCATTCCTTGCATTCTCTCAATCGAAGATTTCAGTCGCGGAAAGAATTCTAAAGAGATCATTTGATGTGGCTTTTGCTGTTTCAGCTCTTGTACTTCTAAGTCCGGTGTACTTCGTCATTTCAGTACTCATTCTCATCACGAGTGGCGGGCCCGTTATTTACTCTCAGAAGAGAGTTGGACTTAATGGCAAAGTTTTCAATTTCTATAAGTTTCGCTCGATGGTCAAAAATGCTGATCAATTAATCTCATCAGCGGCCAATGTTCATGCGAAAGACCATGTGATTTTTAAGGATAAGAAGGATCCACGGGTAACCGCCATTGGAAGGATCTTGAGAAAGTATTCCCTTGATGAGCTCCCCCAATTCTTTAATGTGTTGATAAATGACATGTCGGTGGTTGGGCCAAGACCTGCACTTGTGCACGAAGTGAAGAAGTACGACTCTATGTATGAGCGTCGACTAAACGCCAAACCGGGAGTAACAGGTCCGTGGCAGATTAGTGGACGATCCGATCTTGATCTGCAGACGAGCGTGGCTCTTGACTTGAACTACATGGTTAATTGGAGTTTTACTAGGGATTTGTGGATCATTATTGCAACTATCGGAGCGGTATTTAAGGGACGCGGTGCTTACTAGCAGTTATCCTTTATTTTGATTATTTCTGGGCGCACTAGAGGTTGGGAAACTGAAGTTAAGCTACCGGTGCCACCTTTAAACTGAGCAACGATTACTTCACTTGAATCGGGAGCGAGATCAATATCCTCGATGAAGATTGGACGGCCACGTTCGAAACCATTGCGAGCGTTGCCAACCGAGCCTGATCCGAGGGATCCTCCAATAAGTTCTGATCTGTAGGGTCCGTAAATAAAGACTTTGAATCGGTGTTGTCCTGTTACTAATTCTTTTGGTTTTCCTTTATCCGCTCTTGTTAACACATATGGAGGCAGGTCTTGGGCGTTTACCACTCGGTTCTTAAGGTAGACTGTCACTTGGGTAGTTGGGTTTGGCGAGCAGGTAAGAGTTTCAATATCTACCTCTCGGTCTAGATAGTAATCAAGCTTGCTGGCATCAGTATTTTGAATAACCACTCGATACTCGTTATTGACCTCCTCTTTCAAGGAGCCGGCTAACCTTGTTTGTTCGTTCTCAATCTGTGTCTCTTTATTGGTTACAAAGAGTAAAAATCGATTATCTTCTATTGATTTAGAGAGCGCTTCTGGCATTTTTCTAAAGTTGAATTTGCCTGCTAAGAGTTGGTCGAAAGTTGACTTCATTATCGTTACGAGAAATTCCTTACGAGCCAAATTGTCAGTTTCATAGCGTTTATAAGCAGTTTTCAAGGTCTCCTCTACAACATTTTCGGAGGTGATTTGAAATCCATCTGGCAAAGTAACGGTTCCGATAGCGTTCAAAAAGTAACTAAGGGCAATTGGGTCAGTGGCGATAAAGCCATCTAACTCTTCACTTGTTTGCAGGCGCCAAAGTTCTAGATAGTTAAGTGCTCCGTAAGGAAGGTGAGGCGAGAGGTTGGCGTTCTGCCAGATTCCGGGATTGTTTCCATAAAGTTCGAAGTATTCATCGGAATGCTTAACTGGAAGTGTCGTAAGGTGCTGTAGGCCAACATTTGATGAAGCTCTGATTACCTCGAGCTTCCCACGATTGATTTCGATGATGGCGTAAGCGCCGAGAATTCCACCTGTTCCACGGGCTTCAGCTGAGTTTTGAAAGGAGATCATGTAGCGCTTAGGACGATCAAATCCCGCTAGCTCTGGGAAGTGCTTAACCGCAAAGAGAATTTCGGGTTTAATATCAAAGACTTCAAGGCCAGCGAGTTGCGAGAGTTGCTTTATAACGGGGAGCGATAAGTAGCGAAGGAGATGTTCGGTATCGCGGTGTAGATCATCGCCAACTTCAATAAGTTGCT
>Ga0194116_10005450_pt1 | contig 14003 bp, 10 predicted proteins | sample TA2MahsurfametaG_4_FD_148617 | JGI IMG/M metagenome (GOLD analysis project Ga0194116, IMG submission 148617) | Freshwater microbial communities from Lake Tanganyika, Tanzania - TA2015008 Mahale S9 surface | ecosystem: Environmental > Aquatic > Freshwater > Lake | place: Tanzania: Lake... | reverse complement strand
GGATCACCTGCTCAAGCTCATCAAGCAGGTCCGAAGCCGCTGGCTGGGCGTGAACCTCGACTCGGGCAACTTCCGCACCGCTGATCCCTACCGCGATTTCGCCGAGATCGCGCCCTACGCGGTCAACGTGCAGCTCAAGACGGAGATCAAGCGACTGGACGCGAAGAACTCCGAGCCGGCGGACCTAGCGCGCAAGGTGAAGATTCTCCGCGACGCGCATTATCAGGGCTTTGTCGCGCTAGAATTCGAGACCAAGGAAGACCCGTTCAAGGCCGTGCCCCCGGTGCTCAAGCAGTTGAAGGATCTCTTCGCCGCATAGCCGCAAACTTCAGCGGGCGCTTCTTGCTCCAGGCCAGAAGGGTGGAATCGAGATCGGAGCGCTCCACTTCAACGCGAAGACGCAGAGGTCGCAGAGGCACGCTGAGCTGTGACCACGAAGTGAAGAGAATTAGACGGCGAACGCGAACAGCATGCCCAGCTCTGCGATCCTCTGCGTTCTTTGCGCCTCGGCGTTAATGGGAGCGCCACGTTCACCGCATCGTTCCGCGAAGCGCAGCCTGCGGCTGTTACACAGGCTTGCCCGCCCTGCCCCGCTTCCTTACCCTCGAAACATGATCCTCAAGCTCATCAGCCTGCTCGGACTGGCCGCTTTCCTCGCCTTTGCCTGGGGCCTTTCCACCGACCGCAAGCGGTTCCCCTGGCGCACGGTCATCTCTGGTGTGCTACTGCAATTCGTCTTTGGTTTTCTGATTCTTAAGACTGGGCCAGGCCAAGCGTTCTTTAAGGGCTTCGCCGACGCCGTCTCGCGGGTGCTAGATTATGCAGCTGAAGGCTCAAAATTTGTGTTCGGTCCGCTGGCAGATCAGGCCGCTATCCAAAAGGGACTCGCGGTCCCGTCGGGCTTCGTCTTCGTCATCACCGTGGCGGGCACCATCATCTTTGTCTCCGCGTTGTCCTCCCTGCTCTACCACTACGGCATCCTGCAATTCGTCGTGCGCGGCGTAGCCTGGGTGATGGAGCGCTTAATGAAGACCAGCGGCAGTGAAAGCCTCGCGGCGGCGGCCAACATCTTTATGGGCCAGACTGAGGCCCCACTTGTCATCAAGCCTTACCTCACCAAGATGACTCGCAGTGAGATCATGGCCCTGATGACCGGCGGCATGGCGACCATTGCCGGCGGTGTGCTGGCGGCGTATGTGGGCTTCGGTGTCTCTGCCGGACACTTGCTTACCGCCTCCGTCATGAGCGCGCCCGCCGCGCTGCTCATTGCCAAGATCATGCTGCCCGAGACGGAGACCAGCGAGACTGCCGCCGGGGCGACGGCCAAGATTGAACGTCAGACCCACAACGGCCTCGACGCGCTCTGCCGCGGCGCGAGCGATGGCGCGATGCTCACCATCAACGTCATGGCCATGCTCATTGCCTTCGTTGCCGTCGTCGCGCTGGCCAATGGGTTACTCAGTTGGCTGCTGGGCACGGTGGGCGTGCAAAATGCCGCGCCGTTGCAGACCCTCTTTGGCTGGATCAACGCGCCGTTTGCTTGGCTCATGGGTGTGCCTGGAAAGGACTGTCTCGCTGTTGGACAAATCCTCGGCGAGCGCATCGTGCTCAACGAATTCATTGGTTACCTCTCGCTGGCGAAGGTGAAGGACGCGCTGGACCCGCGCAGCGTCACGCTCGTCACCTACGCGCTATGCGGCTTCGCAAATTTTGCGAGCATTGCCATCCAGATTGGCGGCATCGGCTCCATGATGCCCGAGCGGCGCGCCGACCTCGCCAAGATCGGCCTGCGCGCGATGGTGGGCGGCCTGCTGGCCTGCTACATAACCGCCACCGTGGCGGGGATTTTGGTGGACTGAAGCCGCGGTGATGCGCTTCGCCGTGAAGTGCTTGGCTAGCGGCCCGTCGATTCTTAATATGGCAACTCAACCCAAGCCCTCAGCCGGAAAGCCGTCACCGCCCAAGCCTGCGCAAAAGTCCAAATTGGGGTTACTGCTCGCCGTGGCGGGAGTCGGTTTGGTTGCCATGCTAGTGTTGCGCCTAAAACGGGAGCCTCCCCCTGAGGTGGATACGAAACGTGCGGCGAACATCAAAGGCGTATTCGCCGGTGGACCGACCAGCACACGCATCAATAGCAAACCCGCTGAAACGCGCGGTGCTTACGCAGCAGACGAGTTGATCCAGATTACTGGTCAAGGCGGGAGTATTGTGGTTGTGCGGGAAGTGCCGGGTTTCGGCATAACTGGCAGCTCCGACATGGGACGTTTTATAGCAATGATTTCTGACGAAGCGGACTCCTTCAAAAACCGCCTCAACGACAAGGGCAGATTTAAATTTCTGCCTGATCTGGAATTGCCCCGTGCCGACGGAACAACCAGAACTCAATGGCCAGCTGACGGATTTTCCAAATTACTGCAAACTTCTCCGGCGCATGCGGCCATCGTCTTATTCTGCCTGCCGCCCGCGCAGATAACGGAAGGCGAGAAAGCTCAAATTCGTGGTCGATCAGGGAAGATTGTGGTGGTTGCTGGGTCTGAAACGGAGGTAAGGCCCCTCGTCGAGCAACGTTTGGTCAACCTCGCGATCACTTCTCGCGTTCCGATCCCCCCGCCGGCGAGCAGCGGCTCCGAGGCCCCTATGCAATGGGTCACACGCGTTCACGCTGTGCTCAAACCGTAGAACCTCAGAAAGTCAGCGCCCAGTATTCGTCCGTTGCGGTTCCGAAACTAATCGGACTGAGTTTTGGAACCGCCTCGGCGTGTCCATCAATGAACGCAATCTGCGAGCGATTATTGTGGACCAAGCTCATGCCTGGCGCTTGCCATGGCTGAGTGTAGTTGAGGCCGTTGTTGCGGTCGTTATCGCCCTGTGAGTTGTTCCAGGTGGCGTTTGCACTTCCTGGAGTGGGAAAGTAAGGCTGACGGGCATTGCCTTGTTTGATGTCAGAGGCCAAGACCCTATTGGCCGCATCCCGGACGGAGATCATCCTAATCGCATTGTGCACTAGCCTGCCGGTCGAAGGATCCGTCGCCCAAGTAGCTCCATACTGAGCCCACCCGGGCTGAATTCCGGGACCGACTCCGTGGTTCCCTAGATAAGGGTTCACTCGGTAATGTGAATATCGAACCCAGCCAACGGAATGGCTGACATGGTAAACAGCCGGGACACCACTTTGACTACCAGGCAATTCGGCTGGTGTGTTTGGCAAGAAGTAGGACGGGCAACGCAAGTTCTTCACCTCGCCTAGAACCATGTTATTAGCACCCATATAACGGTTTAAGAGTGACTGCCCGTTAACTGCTCCATACAAAGAATTGTCACCCGGATACGGAACGTCGTAGGGGGAGGTGGCGGTCGCATTGTTGCCGACCCAAGCGAAGGGCATCTTGTCATCGTTGTCCCCAGAGTAAGTTTGGTTAGCAATCCCCATTTGCTTGATGTTGCCTAAACAGACGGCCCCCTTGCCTTTGTTTTTGGCCTTCGAGAGTGCCGGCAGAAGCATGCCGGCCAAAATCGCGATAATCGCGATGACGACGAGAAGTTCGATGAGGGTGAAACCACGCTTGGCTCGCGGCAATCGACCTTTGGCAGACAGGGTGTTCATGTTCGGTACTTGACGCTGTTTGGCATTAGCTTCGCAATTACTGACGCATCATGCGCGCCGTCATTCAGCGGGTTTCCGAAGCCAGCGTCACCATCGCCGGACAGGTCAAGGGTGCTATCGGCCGCGGGTTGCTCGTGCTCGTGGCCGTGGAGGACGCAGACACAGACGCGGACCGCGAATGGCTCGCCGGCAAGCTCGTCCGCCTCCGTATCTTCCCCGACGACGCGGGGCTGATGAACCACTCGGTGCAGGACGTGGGCGGGGAAATCCTTGTGGTGAGCCAGTTCACGCTCTTCGCCAGCACGCAGAAGGGCAACCGCCCGAGTTACCTCCGCGCTGCGCGGCCCGAGGTGGCTATCCCCAAATACGAGGCATTCGTCACCCAGCTTTCTAAGGAACTGGGCAAGCCTGTCGCCACCGGCGAATTCGGCGCGGACATGCAGGTGGCGCTGCTGAACGACGGTCCCGTGACCATCACAATGGATACGCGGGCAAGGGAGTGATTGTAACGGCGGTATGCGATACCCGCCCATCCCTTAGGCGTGACAGCTAGGGCGCAGGCTACCGCCAATCCGTGGTCTTCTACCAAAGCGCTTGCCGCACTTTCGCTCGTCCGTTAAAAACCCTTCCCTTTGCGCGGTCCACCGCGCGGTTAAATCCAAAATACAATACGCGAATCACCAAATCGAATTTATGCCCTACACCACTTGCACTGTGCCCGTCGGCGGGAAGATCTCAATCGCCGGCGGCAAGCTCAACGTCCCAGATCAACCCATCATTCCGTTCATTCGTGGCGATGGCACCGGACCGGACATATGGGCGGCGAGTGTACGCGTGCTTGATGCAGCCGTGGCGAAGGCTTATGGCGGCAAACGCAAAATTGCGTGGATGGAAGTGTTTGCGGGAGAGGCGGCGTTCACAAAGCACAACAACTGGCTGCCCGACGACACGGTGGAGGCGTTCAAAGAATTTCTCGTCGGCATCAAAGGCCCTCTGACAACGCCCGTCGGCGGCGGCATCCGGTCCCTCAACGTTGCTTTGCGCCAGATGTTAGACCTCTACGTTTGTCTGCGCCCTGTGCAGTATTTCAGCGGGGTGCCCAGTCCGGTTAAGCGTCCGGAACTCGTAGATATGGTGATTTTCCGCGAGAACACCGAAGATATTTACGCTGGTATCGAATATAAGGGCGGGTCACCTGAAGCTGCGAGGGTACTCGAATTCCTTAAAACAAACTTCCCAAAGGACTTTGATAAAATTCGCTTCGGCACTACTGAGCGAATCGCTGCTTACATGGCGCAGGCCGGCGCGGGAGCCCACGGGACGCCGCCCGTAGAAGTCGGCATCGGTATCAAGCCGGTCTCTACCGTTGGCACTGTGCGCCTCATGAAAGCTGCCGTGGAGTACGCGCTGCGCAACCAGCGCAAGAATGTCACCATCGTCCACAAAGGTAACATTATGAAGTTCACCGAGGGCGGCTTCCGTGACTGGGCTTACGGTGCTGCGGAACGCATCTTCGGCAACAAGGTTTACACTTGGGCGAAATGGGAAAAAACGAAGAAGGAGAAGGGCGAGGAGGCCGCCAACGCTGAGCAGAAAACTGCGCTGGCCGGCGGCGCCCTACTTGTCAAGGACGCCATTGCCGACATTGCGCTCCAACAGGTGCTCACCCGTCCAACGGACTTTGACGTCATCGCGACGCTGAATTTGAATGGAGATTACCTAAGCGACGCACTCGCAGCGCAGGTCGGCGGCATCGGCATCGCACCGGGCGGCAACATTAACTACGTGACCGGCCACGCCATCTTCGAAGCCACACACGGCACCGCACCGAAGTATGCGGGCAAGGATCAGGTCAACCCCGGCTCCGTCGTCCTCTCTGGCGAGATGATGCTCCGTCATCTCGGCTGGATCGAGGCTGCCGATCTCGTGCTCAAGGGGCTCAATGGTGCGATTGCTTCCAAACGTGTGACCTATGATTTCGCCCGTTTAATGGAGGGCGCAACCGAGATTAAGTGCTCTGCTTTTGGCGACAATATGATCGCGCATATGTGAGTTGACGCAGGCGCTACAAAAGTATGAGGCGAGCCTCTCGTTGTGAGGTCACCTGCCTCCGCACCAAGTGAGCCTCGACAGCCCGTTCTTGGCACTTGAGCCAACCCTAGGTCGTCCGTACCCTTTTAACAGCAATGTCACAAGGCCTGTATTTGTCGCAGAAAATGTCGCAGACGGTGGTGCTGTCGCCCCAGCTCCAACAGTCGCTCGCGCTTTTACAAGCTCCGATCCTCGAGCTCCGCGCACAAGTTGAAGCCGAATTAGAGCAAAATCCCGTGCTGGAGGAGTCGCTCAACGGCGAACTAGAATCGGTCTCGAAAGAGGGCAAGGATAAGGACGAACTCGCTGAACAGATCGATCCCGCCGAGCCACCAGCTGACGTAACCTTCGACCCCGCAACCGAGAAGGAAACCTCCGAACCGGTGGATGATTTTCAGGCCGAGTTCGAAAAGCTCACGCAACTCGACCAAGAATGGCGCGACCATTTTTCCCAGACCAACGTACCCAATCGCGTCAGCCAAGAAGACGAAGAGCGCCGACAGTTCCGGTTTGATTCGCTTGTAGTCGGGCAGTCCTTGCAGGAGATGCTGCTTGAACAGGTGCGCGATGCAAACCTTTCAGCGGAGTTAATGTCGTTAGCAGAAATGATCGTCGGCAACATCGACGAACGGGGCTGGCTCGCCTCCAGCATTGAAGAGCTGGCGGCGGCCACCGGTGAGCAGGTGGAAAAATTTGCCGCCGCCCTCAAGGTCGTGCAAAGTTTTCAACCGCCTGGTGTGGGTGCACGAGACCTGGGCGACTGCTTGAGGTTGCAGTTGGAACGTGTCGGACGGGAAGGCACGCTGGAATACAAGATTGTGACCGGCCACATGGAAGCGCTGGGACGTCGTCGCTTTCCGGAGATCGCCCGCGCACTCGGTCAGGATGTTGTTGACGTACAAGAAGCGGCTGACCGCATCGGGCATCTGGAGCCGCATCCGGGCCGGGCATTCCTGCCCGACAACGACCAATACATCGTACCCGAGGTTCACGTGCAAAAGACTGGCGAGGACTGGGTTGTTTCTCTGAATAACGAGCAAGTGCCTCACCTCCGCATCAGCAACCATTACAAAGACCTCATGGCTCGGGCCGAGACGACGCCTGACGTGCGTGAGTACATTCGGGAAAAAATTCGTGCCGGCAAGTTTCTCATCAAGAGTCTAAACCAACGTCAGCAGACCATCCACAATATCGCCACCGAGATCGTGAAGCGACAGCATGAGTTCATGGAACAGGGTCGTTCCCATCTCAAACCACTCACTATGAACCAGGTTGCAGAGGTAGTGGGCGTCCATGAGACCACTGTGAGCCGGGCGGTTTCCGGCAAATACATGGAAACCCCGCACGGCGTCTTCGAGATGAAGCACTTTTTCACCTCGGGCTTCACCGCCGCCGACGGCCAGGCCGTTGCCAATACTAGCATCAAAGACATGGTCGCCGAGATCATCAAGGAGGAAGACCAGTTTGCCCCGCTCTCTGACGACGCCATCGTCAAGTTGCTCGGCAGCAAGGGCATTACCATCGCTCGCCGTACCGTGGCCAAGTATCGCGGCGAGCTAAACATTCTGCCCTCCAACCTTCGTCGAGTTTACTGAGTCACGTGGGAATTGAGGTGCAGGGAAAAGCCTCGCCTTTTTCCCCAAAAGTCCTTTGAGCATCTGTGCGTTAAAACCAGAACGCAACCTTGCACAACCTATTCACGTCTCATCTCACAACCTATGAAACTCACTTCGTTTCTCTCTTTGTCGCTTAGTTTGGGTCTGCTAACCGGAACCGCCAACGCCGCTAATTGGACCTCCGGTATGGCCGAAGGCAAGGTTGCGCTCAAATCCGCCGGGCCAATCACTTTCGGGCCTGAAGGCATCCTGTTCATCGCCGACACCAAATCCGCCGCCGTCGTAGCCGTCGCCACGGGGGATACCAAGGGCGGCGTGGCCAAGCCGGTGAAGGTGGACAGCATCAACCAGAAGGTCGCTGCACTGCTCGGCACTGCCGCTGATCAAGTGCTCATTGACGACCTCGCCGTCAACCCCGCCTCACACACGGCCTACCTTGCCGTCACGCGCGGACGTGGTGCCGGCGCGGCTTCCGTCATCGTGCGCGTGAAGGGTGACGGCCACCTCGAAGTTGTCTCGCTCGACAAGGTAAAGCATTCCCGCGTCGAACTGCCCGATGCGCCGGTGGACGGCGTGCAGGGTGAGGGTAAGCGCCAGAGCAACCCGCGCCTTGAGTCCATCACCGACCTCGCGTTCCTCGAAGACCGCGTGCTCATCGCCGGCTTGTCGAACGAGGAGTTCTCCTCGACGCTCCGCGCGATTCCGTTCCCGTTTCAAAAGGTCGCCAATGGCACGAGCGTGGAGATTTACCACGGCGCGCATGGCAAGTTTGAGAGCCGCTCGCCCATCCGCACCTTTGTTCCGTTCAAGGTTGGCAAAGAGGCGCAGCTGCTTGCTGCCTACACCTGCACACCGCTGGTGCAGTTCCCCATCAGCGAGCTGAAGCCCGGCGCGAAGATAAAGGGCAAGACCATCGCCGAGCTGGGCAACCGCAACCGCCCGCTGGACATGATTGTGTATCAAAAAGGCGGCAAGGATTGGCTCTTGCTCGCCAACAACAGCCGCGGCGTGATGAAAATTACCACCGACAGCATCGAGAGCGCTGAATCCATCATCACCCCCGTGGGCGGCGGCGGGACAAAGGGCCCAAAATACGAGACAATTGATACTTGGAAAGGCGTTGAACAACTCGACAAGCTCGATGCTGCGCATGCCTTGGTCATCCGTAAAACCGAGGCGGGCGCGTTGAACCTCGAATCGCTCCCGCTTCCGTGAGCGGTGTGCTCGAACAATTGACACAATGGATCGGGAGATTGGCTTTAGCCGGCTTCATTCTTGTCTGGCTGGGCTGTCTGGGGCCGCTCTGCGGAGCGGAAGCACCGAATCCGCCGTCGGCCTTCTCCGCCTCGTTCCTCCGCTGGGTTCCCGTCCCGCGTGAGACGAACCGCCTCTTCGTCGAGGTTTCCGGCCTGCCTAACGATACGCTCGCCGCGCTAAAATCTACCAATTGGCCCTCGACGAACTGGTCGGCGGTCCTATCCATATTCGTCGAGCAACCCGGCAGTGCGCCTTTGCCGATGCTCGGCGAGCACCGTGTCGAGGGTGCCCTGCTCCGCTTCGCCCCGGCGTTCCCGCTAGAGCCGGGGCTGCGTTATCGCGCGGTCTTCGATGCTGGTCAGTTGCCAGGCGCTTCGTCGCCCGCCGCTGGTAGGTTGACCGCCGTGCTGCAAATCCCCGTACGACCTGAAAACGCCACCACCTTCGTCACGCAAGTTTATCCGAGCGCGGACGTGCTGCCCGAGAACTTGCTGAAGTTTTACGTGCACTTCTCCGCGCCCATGAGCCGAGGCGACATCTATGAGCATCTCCGCCTGCTCGACGAGGCCAACCAGCCCGTGGCGTTGCCGTTCCTCGAACTCGCCGAGGAACTGTGGAGCCCGGACATGCTCCGTCTAACGCTCATCATTGATCCCGGCCGCATCAAGCGCGAGGTGAAGCCACTCCAAGACCTCGGCCCCGCCCTGTTAACGGGCCGACGCTACACTCTCGTGATCAGCGCCGGCTGGCGCGACGCGCACGGCAACCGCTTGAAGCAAGCCTTTTTTAAGCGCTTTTCCGTTGGCCCGCCGGATCGTGAACCGCCTGACCCGCATCGCTGGGGCTATCTGGCTCCGCCCATTCGAACCCGTGAACCACTGGCCGTGGATCTGGTCAAGCCGATGGATTCCGCATTGGCGCTGCGGATGATCCATGTCTTGGACGAAGCTGGTCGCGAGGTGCCGGGACAGCCGTTCCTAACCGAGCGCGAGCGCATCTGGAAGTTTCTCCCGCTACACTCATGGAAGGCCGGCCGCTACTCGCTGGTGGTGGAAACGACGATCGAGGACCTCGCTGGCAATAACATTGGCAAGCCGTTTGAGGTGGACGTTTTCGATGGGGTCGCAAAGCGGCTAGAGCAGCCGACGGTGAAGCTGCCGTTCCAATTGCGTTAAGCAGTTAACCCATTTTTGACAGATTTGCTGCGCGCTCCCTCAAGATACCGAACACTGAAGACTGATTACTTTCATCTATTTGCCCGCAACTTTCACGTCGCTCCATCGAACGAGGAAATTTGCTACGCTCAGCTTTCTCCACAAAAACTGCGCGCGTTTACCACCTAGCAATCATCGCTCTGCAGTGACATCGGTTTTGGTTGCCATATGGCACGGGTTTAACGAGCGCGGTCGCACGATTGCCTACGCCATCGGTTGCGGGAAGCCATCTCTGGCCGGTGACTGACAATCGCTTGTTCCACGCTTTCCCAAATCACGAGATTACTGTTTCCTTCCCACGTGATTGTTCTGCTTGATTACGGTTCCGGTAACCTGCGTAGCGTGGAGAAGGCCCTTCGCCGGGTTGGCGCGGACCTGCTCGTCACCACTCGGCCTGAGTCACTGCGCGATGCTCGCGCCGTCGTGTTGCCGGGTGTCGGCGCCTTTGACGACTGCATCTCCGCGATGCAGCGGCAAGAACTGCTCGGCGCGGTGAAGGACTTCATTCGCTCCGGCCGTCTCTTCCTTGGCATCTGTGTCGGGTATCAGGCCCTTTTCGAGCGCAGTGAAGAATTTAACAGTTGTGCTCATGGTTTAGGCGTCTTCGGCGGGAGAGTCGTGCGCTTCACGAAACAACCCGGCTTGAAAATTCCTCAAATTGGATGGAACCAGCTTGAAATCGTCCGGCCAGATTGCCCGCTCTATGCGGGCATACCCAATGGTAGTCACGTGTATTTCGTGCACAGCTTCTACCCCCAGCCAACCGATGCTGGAATTGTGGCCACGCACACAGAGTACGGCGCTACATTTGCCTCCTCGGTGTGGCGAGATAACGTTTTTGCGACCCAGTTCCACCCAGAAAAAAGCCAGACCGTGGGGCTGCGGCTCCTTAAGAACTTCGTCTCGCTCGCGGTGTGAGCCTTTCACTGCGCGGCGCGCAAAAGCTTGACCACTCCCTCATGCTTATATTTTTCGGCGACAGCGAGGGCGGTCAGTCCGTTCACATCAAGGAATGAACGATCGGCATTGCGCGCCAAGAGAAACTTGACCGCGTCCTCCACTCCCCGCTGCGCCGCCTGATGCAGCGGCGTTTGTCGCTGTTGATCGCGCACGTTGAGATCCAGCCCGCGCTCGATTAGCAGCCGCATCAACTCAACGTGCCCACCGCCTGCCGCGCGGTGCAGCGCGGTCTCGCCGAGGTTGTCCTTCACCGTCGCATCTGCACCGGCTTTTAACAGTGCTTCCACTACTTGTTGCGAGCCGACAGCAACCGCGTTCAGCAACGGTGAGACACGCTGACGGTTGCGTCGGTTCGGGTCGGCCTTGTTGGTGATTAGCAGCGTGACCAACTCGTGCTTGCCGGAGGATGCGGCGTGGTGCAAGGGTGTGTTATCCGCAAAGTCTGCGTAGTTCGGATCCGCTCCGTTGCGTAACAGCAGTTCTGCCATGTGCAAGTCGCCCCGGGCGGCTGCGTGATGAAGTGCTGTGCGACGGAGATCATCGTGGGCGCTGGCTGAGCCGGGGTTAGCACGCAGGAACTCGTCGGCCTGGGCTTGTCTGCCATTCTTTGCCGCAAGCCGCAGTGGCGCCGCCCGCGTCATCGGCGTCTCTTTGGCTCCATGCTGGAGCAGCAGGGCTACCATGGCACCGTGTTCGCGCTCGACTGCAACTGAGAAGGGCGTGCCGCCAAAGTTGTTCGTGGCGTTTGGATCCGCGCCGAGCTTAAGCAAGGCTTGCGTGGTGGCCGGGTCAGGCTTGTCGCCAGAGACTGATAACAGCAGCGCTGTCTGCCCATACCCATTACGCGCGTTGACCAAGGCGGGGGAATTCGCCGCCATCTGCGTGAGCCCGGTGAGGTCGCGTTTGACCACGAGGTAGCGAAACTCCGCCGCACGGCTCAAGTGGTCATCCCGCGCGCCGGCCTGTAATAAGGCAGCGGCAGTCTGCCTAAGATTCTGCTCGCGGGCGATGGACAGTGGAGTTTCGAGCCGGTCGTTGGGCGAAGGCGCAGGATCCGCGCCGTATTGAAGCAACAACGGAATCATCTGCTTCACGTAGCCCCGGAAAGCAGCAATGTAGAGCGGTGTGTCACCGCGCTCAGTGCGGGCATTGACGAGGTCGGGCTTCTCCAAGAGCAACTGTCGCACGCGATCCATGTCGTGCGCCAGCACGGCGTCGTGGATTTCACCGGCCGACGCGCCTGCTGCGAGCAAAATGCTACAACCGATCGCCACCCTACGACGACCGGAGGGAGAAAAAATCATCGCGGCCATAATAGCACCATTGAACAAACTAAACGACCCCGGCACTGGAGATAAACTCTCACCAATCATTGTTGATGTCCACCGGCTTGGGCGACGCGGTCAACGATAAAATGGCGATACGGAGAGGAAGAACAGCCAAACCGCCCCTACACAGACTACCCTGCACAATTCGCCCGCCACCAAACTGGAGCGACGCGGCCCGCTACATCCCCACCGAGGCAATGCAAGCAAAGATCGCTGAAGCGTCAAACGTAAAGGCATGCTCGACAGCTTGTGTCGCCGCCGAAACACTGTGCAAATGAAATGCTCTACAGCATTGATCTCGTTGCTTTTCGCCAAGTCGTTGGCGTTGGTTGTTGCCGCCCCGCTGCCCGGTTGGAATCACACAGGCGTGCTTACACTGCTTACCACCCCCGATGGTGCGAACCTCCCGGCGGGCGCGGTGGTCGAGGAGTTTCCGGTGCTCGTGCGGCTGGATCGCGACTGGTTCGACTTCAAGCAGGCGCGGCCTGACGGCGGGGACATTCGCTTCGCCGACCAGAGTGGCAAGGCGCTCGCATATCAAATCGAGGAGTGGGACGCGGCGCGCGGGACCGCGAGCATCTGGGTGCGCGTGCCGCGCATCACAGGCAATACCCGGCAGACTTTGCAACTGCACTGGGGCAAATCCGACGCAGCGAGCGAGTCGAATGGCAAGGCGGTCTTCAACGAGTCCAATGGCTACCTCAGCGTGTGGCATCTGGGCGACACCGTGCGCGATGAAGTCGGGACGCTCGAATCGAAGGACACCGGCACGAGTGTGACCAACGGCATCATCGGCCGCGCGCGGCACTTCCCCGGCAAGGTCGGCGTCTTCGGTGGCGACAAGATTCTCAACTACCCGGCCGGCGCGAGTCCTCACAGCTCGGAAGTCTGGTTCCGCACCCGTTCGGCAAACTCCACGCTCATCGGCTGGGGCAACGAGCAAGCGCAGGGCAAAGTCGTCATGCAACTCCGCAGCCCGCCTCACATTCGCATGGATTGCTACTTCTCCGGCGGCGACGTTGGCAGCACCCGCCTGCCGCTCGGCGACTGGACGCACGTTGTTCACACCTACCGGCAGGGCGAATCGATCATTTACGTGAACGGCCAGCCCACCGGCACGAACTCGAGCAAAGGCTCGCCGCTGAACGTCCGCACGCCCGCACGGCTGTGGCTCGGCGGCTGGTATAACAACTACAACTACGTCGGCGAACTCGATGAAGCCCGCGTCTCAAAAGTGACTCGCTCGGCGGATTGGGTGCGCCTGCAATTCGAAAACCAAAAGCCGCTGCAAACCCTCGTCGGGCCGCTGGTGCAAGCGGGCAATGCGTTCGCGGTGTCACCGGAGAAGGCTTTCGTCGCGGAGGGCGCAAACGCGAGCTTCATGGCGCAAGCGGGCGGGGCGGAGAAAGTTTATTGGCTGCTGCGGCGTGACGGACGCGAGGAAGTCGTGGCGGTGGACTGCTTCAAATTCACCTTCGCCGCAGGACGCGTAAAGGGCGACACGCAGGTAACGCTGCGATTCAAATCGGTTTTCCCCGATGGCGTGAAAACGCGGGACATTCCCATCACCGTGAAGGAGAGCATCCCCGAACCGGTGTTCACCCTCGCCGCGCCAACGACATGGGACGGGCGGGCGACAATTGAAGTCACGCCGCGCATCACAAACTTCGCGGCGATGCAATCGGCGGGCGCGGGCGAATTGAAGTTCACGTGGAGCGCCGGGCCGTTCGCGGTCACGCAGGAGGTTTTGCCCGGCAAGCTCCGCCTCTTGCGCGCGCAACGCAGCGGCCCGCTCACCGTCACCGCCACGCTCGACAACGGCGGGAGCGCGGTCACGCAATCGGTCGTCATCGCCGTCACGGAGCCGACGCAGGACGCGTGGGTGCAGCGCACGCCCGAGCCGGAAGAGAAGCCGGAGGAAGGCCAGTTCTAC
>Ga0194116_10005448_pt1 | contig 14007 bp, 14 predicted proteins | sample TA2MahsurfametaG_4_FD_148617 | JGI IMG/M metagenome (GOLD analysis project Ga0194116, IMG submission 148617) | Freshwater microbial communities from Lake Tanganyika, Tanzania - TA2015008 Mahale S9 surface | ecosystem: Environmental > Aquatic > Freshwater > Lake | place: Tanzania: Lake... | reverse complement strand
GAAGGCCGAGAGAAAAGCCTACCGGGGCGCATATTCAACGGATTCGGGGCAGACTGCTGCTATGACAGAAAACTCCGTATCCCGGCGCTCATTCCTGGTGGGCGCGTGCACCATCGCGACCCTAGGCATGGGTGCCGCACTTCTCGCCGACGACGCTCAGGCCGCCACGGGCATCAAGCGACGCAAGGACGGCCGGGTGGACGTGTCCGTGAAGCGAGTCCGAGAGCTGGGAACCGTCGGCGGTGCGGTGCTGCTCGGCACCGTCAAGGGTGTGCCCGCCGCCGTGGTCCGCACCGGCACAGACACCTACACCGCGCTCGACCTTCGCTGCACCCACCAGGGCGTGCCCGTGAACCCGGGTGGTCCCGGGTGGTCGTGCCCAGCGCACGCCTCGCTCTTCGAGATCAACGGCGACGTCGTTCGCGGACCGGCCGCGGCCAACCTCGCGATCATGAAGTCCGCGTGGAACGCGCGGAACTCCACCCTCACCGTCGGATGAACCTCACCGTCGGATGAAGCGGTCAGGGCACCCCGCAGGGTGCCCTGATGGCGGAGGCGGAGGGATTTGAACCCTCGAGGGGGCTCAAAACCCCCAACCCGCTTAGCAGGCGGGCGCCATAGACCGGACTAGGCGACGCCTCCACGCTGGTGGTGCCGGTGAACCGGCCGAACAGCCCGGCAAGGGTATCGGGCAGACTTGCTCCCTGTGACAACCACATTGGCCATCGACTGCGGCGGCGGTGGCATCAAGGGTTGTGTCCTCGACGAAACCGGCACAATGCGCGCCCAACCGGTGCGCGTTCCCACGCCCTATCCCCTCTCGACCGCGCTCTTCGTGAAGACGCTGACCGAGTTGGCGTCCCAGTTGCCGAAGGCGGACCGCGCCACAGTCGGTCTCCCCGGAATGATCCGCCATGGAGTTGTGATCACCACTCCGCACTACATCACCCGATCCGGTCCTCGCACGCGCATCGAACCCGAACTCGTTGAGCAATGGGAGGGGTTCGATGCGCAGGCGGCGATCTCCGACTCCCTGGGAATTCCGGTACGTGTTCTCAACGACGCCGAGGTCCACGGCGCGGGCGTCATCGCCGGACAGGGACTCGAGGTCGTGCTCACCCTCGGAACGGGGCTTGGCTGCGCGATCTACGACGGCGGCCACCTGGCACCGCACCTCGAACTCTCCCAAGCTCCTGTGCGCTGGGGCCTGTCCTACGACACCTACATCGGTGAACACGAGCGCCGCCGCCTCGGCGATGCGCTCTGGTCTCGCCGCGTGCAGCGGGTGATCGACGGGCTGCGTCCGGTGTTCCTCTGGGATCGCCTCTATATAGGAGGGGGCAACTCGCGGCACATCACACCGACGGTTGTCACCCGCCTCGGCGACGATGTCGTGATCGTGCCGAACGCGGCCGCGTTGGTGGGTGGTGCACGCGCGTGGCTGTTGCAGATCGACTGACGCCCGCGCCCTCCTCCTCCCGAAACCCGCAACTCGTGGGTGTCGTGATGTATCTCGTTGCCGCGATCTTCTTCGCACTCAACGGCGTGCTCGCGAAGTCGGCGATCGAAGTCGGATTCACTCCGTTGCGCCTGGTGGAACTGCGCAACGCAGGCGCCATGGTCATCCTGATCGTCCTCGTGGCGGTGATCCGCCCGCGGGCCTTCAGGGTCCGCCTCCGCGAAGTGCCGTTCCTTCTCGCGTACGGCGTCATCGCATTCACGCTGGTGCAGTTCCTCTACTTCTTCACTATCTCCCGACTCCCCGTGAGCATCGGGACGCTCCTGGCATTCCTCGCGCCGATCCTGGTCGCGATCTACGTCAAGTTCATCCGCAAGCAGCCGGTGCGTAACCGGATCTGGGTGGCGATCGGTCTCACCCTGCTCGGGCTCGCACTCGTGGCTCAGGTGTGGCAGGGCGCAACCCTGGACACCCTCGGCGTGATCACGGGTTTCCTCACCGCCGTCGCCCTCGCGCTCTATTGGATTCTCGGCGAATCGGGCCAGAGCCACCACGATGCACTGTCATTGACGATGTGGGGATTCATCTTCTCCACCGCAACGTGGTCGATCATCGCGCCGTGGACGTCGTTCCCCTTCGCGATGCTGCTGGAGCCGGGGGCGCCGATCGGTCCGGGATGGCCCGGTCTGCCCATCTGGCTGATCATGCTGATGGGGATCATTTTCGGAACCGTGATCGCATTCCTGCTCGTTCTCGGGTCACTACGACGCCTCGGCGCCGAACGGGCGGGAATCATCGGAACGAGCGAGCCCGTGTGGGCGGCGGTCCTCGCATTCATCCTCTTGGGCGAAATGCTAAGTGTGATTCAAGTGCTCGGCGGACTGCTCGTCGTTGCCGGAATCATCGTTGCGGAGACCTCGCGCCCCACCCAGGTCACTCCGGGCGAATCTCCCCTGATGGGCGAATGATCAAGGTCGTCGGAACGAGGATCTCCGACGTCGCACCGTCCACCGACTCCTCCATGGCATCGACCAGAACCTGAAGAGCCCGCTCACCGATCGCCCGCGGATCCTGCGCCACCACGGCCACTCCCGGATCGAGCAGGTCGGCGAGGGTGAAGTCGTCGAATCCGATCAGCGCGATCTGATGCTGGAGTCCCCGTTTCCGCAACGCGCGCACCACGCCCATCGTGATCTGGTTCTGCGCACTAAAGATGGCCGTGGGTCGATCGGGTCCATCGAGGATCGCTCCGGCCACGCCCGCGGCCATGTCGATCGATCCAATATCCCGAACGATCGTCTGATCGGCGCTGGGGACGCCCGCTGCCGCGAGCGCTGCGGTGTACCCACCGAAACGCTCCTGCGCGGTCGCGACCGCCGAGATACCTCCCAGGAACGCGATCGAGCGATGACCGAGGGTGAGGAGGTGTTCAACGCCGCGTCGCGCACCGACCATGTTGTCGCTGACCACGGAGGGTGCGGAGAGACCGCGTCCCGGGCGGTCGATGAAGACGACGGGCACACCCTGCGCCAACTCTGCGGCGAGGTAGCCCTGGTCCCCCGGGCACGGTGCCACGATCAACCCGTCGACGCGCCGTAGGGACAGCGCGCGGACCAGTCCCCGCTCGCGCTCGGAGTCTCCGAGCGTGCTGGACGCGAGTACGGCGATCCCGCGCTGACGCGCCGCGTATTCGACGCCCGCGTGCGCGGCAGCACTGAATTCATTGGCCACGTCCTCAAGCAGGAGTCCGACAGTCCCGGTGCGCCCGTCGCTACGGCGCAGGTTGCTCGCGTTCATGTCGGGGCGGTAGTCCAACTGGGCCGCCGCGTCGTCCACCCGGGCGACGACCTCGGGGGACACCCCAGATTCCCGATTGATCACTCGGGAAACTGTTTTCAGGGACACGCCGGCAAGGGCCGCCACATCGCGCATCGTGGGCCTCGCCCGGCGCCTGGGCCGGCCCCCCGCGGATAACGTTGTCATCACGAATCGGCAGCATTAGACCGAAGCGCTTGACAGGAATCAATGCCTTCCCAATAACGTTACGACAACGTTGTCATGGGCGGGGTCTCCCAGCTGTGGCGGCGTTGCACTATCCCAACCACCCTTCGAAGGGAAACTACATGTTCAACCGCGTGAAGCGTGGACGTGGATTCGCTGCGATCGCCGCAGTGGGCGCACTGTCCATCACTTTGGCGGCCTGTAGCAGCGGCTCCGAGGAGTCGACTGACGCAGCTGCCACCACGGAAGAGACCGCTGCGGCGGAGGCTCCGGCAGAGGGCGGCGGCACCGTTGCCGTCACTCTGATCACGAAGGACTCCACCAACCCGTTCTTCGTCGCCATGCAGGAGGGCGCGAAGGAGGCGGCTGCGGCCGTCGGTGTTGATCTCACGGTGGGCTCCGGCAAGACCGAGGGCGACGACCAGGGCCAGATCGACCTGATCGAGAACGCCATCGCTCAGGGCCAGGCCGGCATCCTGATCACCCCGATGTCGGTGAACGTCAACGACGCCATCAAGAAGGCACGTGACGCCGGCCTCTACGTGATCGCCCTCGACACCCCGACCGATCCGCCGGACGTCGTGGACATCACCTTCGCAACCGACAACTGCCTCGCGGGCGAGGCCATCGGCCAGTGGGCCGCGGGCAAGCTCAACGGCACGAAGGCCACCATCGCTCGCCTCGTGATCTTCAACGATCGCATGGTGTCGGTGGACTACTGCCGTGACAACGGCTTCCTCAAGGGCATGGGCATCGACATCAAGGACCTCACGGTCATGGGTGACGAAGAGGCGACCGGCAAGTACACCACCGGCAAGGGTGGCGACTACGAAATCGTCTGCCTCGAGGCCACAGGTGCCAATGAGGAAGGTGGCCGCAAGGGCATGGAGACCTGTCTCTCCAAGAACCCGGCCATCAACGTCGTCTACACCATCAACGAGCCCACTGCGTTCGGTGCCGCTGAGGCCCTGAAGGCAGCCGGCAAGACCATCGGCAAGGACGTGTTCATCGTGTCCGTCGACGGTGGTCTCGCGGGTGTCGAGGCCGTCAAGGCCGGCGAGATCCAGGCCACCTCGCAGCAGTACCCGCTGCTGATGGCCAAGCTCGGTGTGGAAGCGATCAAGACGATCGCCGACGGTGGCGCGCCGCCTTCGAACACCTCTGCGGATGGCACGTTCTTCGACACCGGTGTGAAGCTCTGCACCGAGGAGCCGATGGACACGGTCACAGCTGCCGAGCAGTGGACCGCACAGCAGTGCATCGACAACGCCTGGGGCTAAACCTCTAGCGGTGTCATGAACGGCCCCGGGGCGGCAATCTCACGATTGCCGCCCCGGGCGCATATCTCTCCGATATCGTGCTTGAGATCGTTGAATCAAGGAGGAGTCCGGTGTCCCAGGCCCCCACGGTGGACCTTGCTGAGGAATTCATGGAGCGGCGAACCCCGCTCCAGCGCGTGCAGAGCACCCTGCACCGTTACCCGTACCTCAGCCCGCTCATCGTCCTCGTCGTCGCGATGGTCGTCTTCACCCTGCTCAACGAGCGATTCCTGCTCCCCACCAACCTCTCCTTCCTCACCCAGCAGTCGGTGGTGATCGGAACTCTGGCGATCGCTCAAACCCTGATCATCTTGACCGCCGGTATCGACCTGAGCATCGGCGCGATCATGGTCTTCGGTCAGATGCTGATGGCCAACCTCGCGGTCTCGGTGACCGCGTCCAACGTCCTCCCTATCGCGGGCCAGAATCCTGCGCTGTCGATCGTGCTCGGCATCCTGGCAGCGACCCTCGCCGGTGCTGTCAACGGTTTCCTCATAGTGCGGTTCAATCTGCCGCCCTTCATCGTCACCCTGGGCACGCTCAGTGTGTTCACCGCCTTGACCTTGATCCTGTTCAAGGCGCGCACCATCCAGGGCCCGGAGATCCCCGAGCTCCTCAAGTGGCTGGGCACCACGGTGAAGATCGGCGACTTCCAGTTGATGTACGGCGTGGTGCTGATGTTGATCCTCTTCGCGGTGTTCGCGTACATCCTGCGCAACACGGCCTGGGGTCGTCACGTGTACGCGGTCGGTGATGATCCGGTTGCGGCAGAACTTTCTGGTATCCGCGTCAAGCGCGTGGTCTTCAGTGTCTACGTCGTGGCGGGTCTCATCATGGGTATCGCCTCGTGGGTATACATCGGCCGCGTGGGATCGGCGTCCCCGAACGCAGACCCATTGATCAACCTCGACACCATCACCGCCGTGGTGATCGGCGGCGTCTCTCTCTTCGGTGGCCGCGGAACGATGATCGGAACCTTGATCGGAACGTTCATCATTGTCGTGGTCGAGAACGGGTTGGCCCTCGCCGGCCTCGACCAGGCCTATCGCGTCCTCGCCGTCGGCATCCTGGTGATCGCCGCGGTTGCCATCGACCAGTGGATCAGGAAGGTGAAAACATGACGGTCCAACCAGTCCTCCAGGGCACCAACCTGGTCAAGACCTTCGGACGCGTGGTCGGTCTCGATGGAGCCAACATCGAGCTCTACCCCGGTGAGGTCCTCGCCGTCGTGGGCGACAACGGAGCCGGCAAGTCCACGCTCATCAAGTGCTTCTCCGGCGCGCACTCCCCGGATACGGGCGAGATGCTCGTCATGGGTCAGTCGGTGGCCTTCCGCTCCACCCAGGACGCCCGCGCCGCCGGCATCGAGACCGTGTTCCAGACCCTTGCCGTAGCGCCCGCACTCGACATCTCCGAGAACCTCTACCTCGGCCGTGAACAGCGCAAGGCCGGATTCGTCGGCACAGTCTTCCGCACCCTCGACAAGAAGCGGATGCGCAAGGAAGCGGGCGAGCACCTGCGCAACCTCGGCATCGGCACCGTGCAGAACATCACGCAGGCCGTGGAGACACTCTCCGGCGGTCAGCGCCAGGCGGTCGCCGTGGCCCGCGCAGCCGTCTTCGGGTCGAAGGTGATCATCCTCGACGAGCCCACGGCGGCACTCGGCGTGAACGAGTCGGCACGCGTGCTCCAGTTGATCAAGGACCTTCGCACCCGCGGGATCCCGGTCATCCTGATCTCGCACAACATGCCCCAGGTCTTCGAGGTCGCCGATCGCATCCACGTCCAGCGTCTGGGCAAGCGTGCTGCCGTGGTCACACCGCGGAGCCATTCGATGAACGACGTCGTCGCGATCATGACCGGCGCCATGTCGGTGCCCGAGAGTGAGCAGGCGCTCACCCCCGTCACCGCCTGACCGACGACAACGCGTCTCAGGAATACAGCGCGGGGCGCTGGGGCAGTTCGATCGACTCTCGTGATCCGGTACCGATCGACCGTGCCGCCGCCTCCGCCATTGAGGTCGCAGCGAAGCCGTCCCAGGCACTCGCACCCACCGGGCGGGTGAGTCCGCGGGTGGCATTGACCCAGGCCTGCAACTCTGCGCGGTAGGCCTCGGCGAAGCGACCGAGCCAGAGATCCGGGATCGATTGCCCACGCAGGTTGCGCGCAGTGCGGGTGATGAAGGCGCCATCCGACATGTCGAGGACACCGAGCGATCCCACCACCTGGCAGGTCACCTCGTAGCCGTAGTGGGCGTTCACGAAAGCTTCGACGTCCACCAGGGTCCCGGTCGCCGACGTCAACATCACGATCATCGGATCGAATTGCCCCGGGGGCGTCTGCGGGCCCGGGCGACCCTTGATCACCTGAACCGTGGTGAATTCCTCGTCGATCAACCAGCGGCTGATGTCGAACTCGTGGATCGCCATGTTGTACATCGTGCGATCACTCAGCAACCCGTAGGGAGCGGACGCGTTGCGGTGCACATTGTGCACGATGAGGACCTCGCCGACCTCACCGTCGGTGATCTGCTCCTTGAGTTGGACGTAGCCCAGGTCGAAGCGACGCATGAATCCGAGGGTGATGAGTCGACGCCCCAGGGTGACCTCGGCATCCAGGACGCGACGTGCATCCGCCACCGTGGGTGCAAGCGGCTTCTCGAGCAGCATGGGCTTTCCGGCGCTGAGTGCGGTGAGGGCCTGCTCGGCATGAAGATCATCGGGGCTCGCGATGACGACGGCATCGACCTCGGCCGAACCGATCAGCGCCTCTGGACTCGGGTAGACGTCGGCCTGGATGTCCTGGGCAACCGCGTCGGCGCGGTCCGCATCAAGGTCATAGACACTCACCACGGTTGCTCCGCTGACCTCGCCGTGCAGGGAAAGAGCGTGCGAAGTCCCGATGTTGCCCGTTCCGATGACTCCGACGCGAAGATCCACAGCGCCATCCTGCCAAGGACCCTGCAGGGTTGGGCGATGACGGGAACAATGTCACCGTGTCGTCATTCCTGCCCCAGTTGACCGGATCGTTCAGCACCCCGGCCGCGGATAACCCGACCGTGCAGATCATGGAGGCGGCCTACGCCGCCGGGAACCTCGACTTCCGCTACATCAACTGCGATGTGAAGCCCGAGGGCCTCGCGGACGCAATCGCGGGCGCGGTGGCGATGGGGTGGCGCGGCTTCAACTGCTCCCTCCCGCACAAGGTCGCGGTGATCCCGTTGATCGATGGACTCGCGGAATCCGCATCGATCATCGGCGCGGTAAACACCGTGGTGAACGATGACGGCCGACTCACCGGCGAGAACACCGATGGCCAGGGATTCCTCGCCTCCCTCCGTGAGGTCAAAGACCCGAAGGACACCCGGATCGTCATCTTCGGGGCAGGTGGAGCAGCACGCGCCATCGCGGTGGAGTGCGCGCTCGCCGGTGCGCGGGCGATCACGATCGTCAACCGCTCCCCCGAACGCGGGCAGGAACTCGCCGCCCTCGTCGACTCCCGAACCCCCGCCGACTGCGACTACCGCCCGTGGACCTCGCGCTTCGACGTCCCCGCGGATGCCGACGTCGTGATCAATGCCACCTCGATCGGATTCGGAGCCGGATCGACCGAGACCCTCGACGTCGACACCGATTCCCTGCAGCCGCATATGGTGGTCGCGGATGTGATGGCCAATCCCCCGATGACGGTCTGGCTGACTGCCGCCGAGTCGCGTGGCTGCACGATCCTCACGGGGCTGGGCATGCTGGTGAATCAGGCCGCAATCAACGGGAAACTCTGGACCGGCGTCGATCTCGACAAGGCGGTCATGCATCGCGAGCTGAGCGCCATCTTCGGCCTCACGCAATAATCTGACGTCCCCCACCTCAGCAGGAGAGTCCATGAAGGTCGCCGCCTACGCCGCCGAGTCCGCCGGAGCACCCCTGGCCCCGACCACCATCAATCGTTCCGAGGTGGGACCCAACGACGTCCTGATCGACATCGCCTTCTCCGGGATCTGCCACTCGGATATCCACCAGGCCCGTGAGGAATGGTTCACCTCGATCTTCCCGATGGTCCCCGGGCACGAGATCGCCGGGACGGTCGCCGCCGTGGGATCGAACGTGACCCGCTTCGCCGTCGGTGACCGCGTGGGCGTGGGCGTGTTCGTGGACTCCTGCGGGGAGTGCGGGAACTGCCGCAAGGACCTCGGCAACTACTGCATCAAGGGATTCGTCCCCACCTACAACGGGCGTCACTACGACGGCACCCCCGCGTACGGCGGCTACTCCCGGCAGATCGTCGTGAACCAGGGCTACGTCCTCCGCATCCCTGACAGCCTGAGCCTCGAGGAGGCAGCACCGCTCCTCTGCGCGGGGATCACCACGTATTCACCGCTGCGCGAGTGGGGTGCGGGTCCAGGGAAGAAAGTGGCGATCGTCGGGCTGGGCGGCCTCGGTCACATGGGTGTCAAGCACGCGCAGGCCATGGGTGCGGACGTCACACTCATCAGCCACTCACCCGGAAAGCGCGATGACGCGCTGCGCCTCGGTGCCGATCACTTCCTTCTCATGACGGACAAGGACGCGATGATGGCGGCGCGCGGCACCTTCGACCTCATCGTCAACACGGTCTCCGCATCCATCGACATCGACAACCTGATGAGCCTGCTCGCCACTGACGGCACGCTCGTCTGTGTCGGACTCCCAGATAAGCCGCTCTCGGTCAGCACCTTCACCCTGGTGATGCAGCGCCTCCGGCTCGCGGGATCGAACATCGGCGGCATGGGCCAGACCCAGGAGATGCTCGACTTCTGCGCGGAGAATGGCTACGGATCAGACGTCGAGGTGATCCGCGCTGATCAGATCAACGAGGCCTGGGAGCGCGTGGTCAACAGTGACGTTCGGTACCGGTTCGTGATCGACGCGTCGACGATCTAACGTCGCAACAAAGGGCGGGTGAGACACGTCGGCCCACCCTCACCCTTGTTGATCTCACTCGCCTCGTAGGTGTGCACGGTGACCCCGTGGTTGCGCAGCAACTCCGTGGTGGCGTCGTTGCCTGCAGCCAGCACCACCTCGCCTGGTCGGATCGTCAGGATGCTGCATCCCAGCGAGGCGTAGTCCTGCTCGGGCACTGACACGGTCTCGATTCCCCGGGTGCGCAGTGCCTGAAGGAGAGGGACGGGTGCGAGGCGCTCGTAGACCACGGCCAGGTCCTCGCGCACCGGGGACAGAACGCTCATCAGGTGCAGGCAGAACTCGGGTCCCTGGTCGTGCGGGAGATCGAAGGTCTCCACGGTGATTCCGATGGGCGCGAGCATCGCGGTTAACTGATCGACGGCCGCCTGATTCGTCCGATAACTGCGCCCGATGGCCAGCGTCGTGCGATCCAGCCAGAACATGTCACCACCATCGGCTGTGGCAGGGGCGTGCAAGGCGCCGACGAGTGGGATTCCTGCACGCTGCAATTCCATGGCCAGCAACGGTGGCTCGCCGGCACGCGCCTGCTTGGCGCCGCGCAATTCGATGACGCCCGACGGCACGACGAACGCAGGGTCGTAGGTGAAGATCGCATCGGGCATGTCGTCGACCGGATCGAGGACCAGCACCGCGCACCCCAGGCGGGTCAACAACTCGGTGAAGGCGCCGTGCTGGCTGGCGAGGAGGTCGAAGTCCACCGGGGTTGCCCAGTGGGCAACGGAATAGTCACCTCGCTCGGAGGGTGGCCGCACGGCAACCCAGGCGAGGTCGCCCACCATCGAGTTCACACCGAAAGCGTTCATGTCATTCCTTCTCAAGTCGAGCAAGTATGGATGTCATGCGCATCCGATTGCTGCGCAGGATCATCATGAACGGCGCGTTCCCGAGCACCACGATGATCGCGAAGGCCACGGTCAGCCACCATGGATTGAAGAAGGCCAACGGGACCCAACTGAACATCGAGACCCAGTGCACCCACTCGGCCCGGCGCAGCTCAGTGAGGTACGCGGCGATGGCCAGGGGGTCACGATCCGGTATCGAGCGCTTGCTCTGTCCGCCGAAGGTGGCCCCCCACTCGGGGAGAACCCGGGCCCATGTGGCGATGGGGAAGCGCCGGAAGTACGTCGGTGTCTCCCATGGGAATCGGTGCAGCACCAGCCGGTCCCGCGTGAGCCAGGAACCGGGCCAGCGCGGTGCGCTGACTCCCACCGCTAAGGACACGACGATCACGACAAGGACGTCGATGGCGATGAGGCGGATGAGATCGCCCATCGCCACCTCCTCTACGCGGCGAGGGAGGGATTTGAACCCCCGGAGGGTTGCCCCTCGGTCGCTTTCAAGGCGACTGCATTCGGCCGCTCTGCCACCTCGCCCAGGGAGCCCACGGTAGTGCACCTATGGGCGCTAGCGTCCGCCCATGCGCCTGCACCGAACCATCAGCCCGGATCAGCCACTCCTCGTCGTCGCACTGGAGGAGGAGGCCACGCACTTGCACGTGTCAGGGCTGCCCGTGTTGATCACCGGAGCCGGCAAGGTCAACGCGGCCGTGGCACTCGCCACGACCCTGGCGGCCGCCTCCCCCTCGGAGGTGATCAACCTCGGGACAGCGGGCGCTCTGAGGCCGGGTGTCGAGGGCACGCACCTCATCACCATGGTGACCCAGCACGACCTGGATGATGCGGCGCTCTTCGCCCTCACCGGTCTGCACTTCAGCGAACCGATCCATCTGTCGACCGAGGGTGCGGTCCTCACCACCGGTGATGCCTTCATCGCCGATGCCGCCCGACGCACGGAACTCGCCGCCCACGCGGACCTCGTGGATATGGAGGGCTACGCCGTCGCTCGTGTGTGCCAGACCCTCGCTGTGCCGATGCGACTGGTGAAGCAGGTCAGCGACAAGGCGGACGGCTCGGCTGGCAAGAGTTGGGGCGAGACCGTGGACGAATGCGCCGAGGTGCTCGGAGCGTGGGTGCGCACCAACCTGTGACCTGTTACTCCGCAGCCTCGATGGGCAGCACCGTGCGTGGTGCACTGCGTCGATCGAGGAAGAGACCGACGACCGTCAGAACGAGCGAGACGCCTACAACCGTGGTGACGATCTCGGCAACGGAGTCGTGACGCCAACCGGCGACGATGACCACGAGGACGACCAACGCAGCCCACACCGCGACGACTGCCCTGCGGTCTTGCGCGGCGAGACGCGCATAGAGCAGCACCTGCACGAGGGCGAACGCCGAACCCTCGAGCGCGAACAGCCATGCTTCGGATCCCAGTTCCACATACTGCGCACCGCCGAGGATGCGGATGACGAGGTCGCCCAGCACGAAACTCACCGACGTGATCATGAGTCCGACGAACGCGGTCAATCCCGTGGCGACGAAGAGCGCGCGGCGCGAGTCCCCCGCCGCCATCTTGGGGAAGAGCACAATGATGATCGCGTTGGGCAGAAAGAAGGCGATCTTCGCGAGGAGGACGCCAACCGAGTACTCACCCGATTGTGATTCGGTGAGGAACACGCGGGCGAGCAGGACATCCACGTTGGTCAGCGTGAACAGCACGAGCAAGGCGTGCGCCACATGTCCGAACTCAACGCCGATGCCGTCGCGCAACTGTCGGCCCCAGGTGCGGGGTGCGACGAGTTGGTAGGCGATGGCGGCGCCCACGGCGCAGCCGATCATGACGCCGATGCCGACGCCGGTGACGCTCTCTAGGAGTAGGACCCCAGCGACTCCACCCACCGCACGGGACACACCGGTGGCGATGAAGGCACCTGCCAGCTTCGCGTGCTCCTCGCGCCCCTGGGCGATTCCCATGGCGGCGGACCCGATGACCACGAACGAGATGGAGAGCACCCCGGTGGCGACGGCCACCGGCGGGATGGTGAAGACCACGCTGACCGGCCAGGTGAGCACGAGGGCGAGGGCCGCGAGGCCGATCCCGATCATCACCGAGAGGCGGATGGCCTGGGCCTCCACCTCGGCTCGGAGCGGGCCCGCGGCGGCGACCCGGCGGGCGGTGAGAGCCTGGACCGAGATGCCCAGGGTTGCCAGGATCACGAGGAGGCCGAGGAGGGCGCCCATGGCACCGAAGTCGGCCGGGGTGAGCACGCGCGCGGCGACCATGCTGAGCCCATAGGCGGCGCCGTTGCCCACCAGCGTGGCAGCGCCCACGAGGACCAGTCCCTTGGCCAACACCGAACGAGGGGTCTCGTAACCGCTCTCCGGGCCCTGGATCACGCGATGACCCTAATGGGGGAGGAACCCTCAAGGCACGGTTGACCGGTCAGCCGGAAATTGACCGGAAATCTGGGGATAGGATAGTGATCTGGACAACAGACCCCGGGCTGACCGTCCGAATATCGGGAGTTGACCGGGCAGGCCGTCGGACCCCTCACCTAGCGTCCCTTAGTTCCCACACGTCACACCGGAGGTCTGCATGGCCCTGTCCCAGCGCGCACGGAGGCTCATCGCCGTGCTCGCCACGACGCTGGCCCTGTCGACCTCGGCGACCCCCGCGCTAGCCCAGGCCGAGAGCATGACCGCGGACCGGGCAGCAATGAGCCCCCGGATCGCCACCTCCGTCACCAAGACGGTCGTCATGGCGAACATTCAGGCCGTGCTCAAACTCAGGGCGCAGCTGGCACGGATCGCCTACGCCAAGGCAACGCGCACAGCAGTGCTCAAGGTGGCGCGCGCCCAGATCGGTGACCCGTACATCGCCGGCCGGGCCGGGCCCGACGCTTTCGATTGCGGTGGCTTCGTGCAGTTCGTCTTCGACCGGGCGGTGGGCATGGACCTCAACCGAACCTCGTGGCAGCAGTACGCGCAGGTCAAGAAGATCAAGCGCAAGAACGCGCAACCGGGCGATTTGGTCTTCTTCTTCGAGGGCGGCGCACACCACGTCGGCATCTACATCGGCAAGGGGAAGATGATCGACGCCCCGCGCCGTGGTCAAAAAGTACGCGTCAGTCCCATCACTGGATCCTGGTGGGGACGCTCCTACACGGGTATGGGCCGGATCCTCCCGGCCGTCTGATCGCCGCCCGCTTCCTTCAGCGCGTGATCCGCTCGACGACGTAGTCCGCAACCGCAAGGGAACTCGTCCACGCGGGCGAGACCGCGTTCAACATGTGCGTGGAGCGCTCGTCACCCTCCACGACGAAGTCCATCTCGAGCTTCCCCGTCGGCACATGGAGGAGTTGGGCACGCACCCCCGGTTTCCCCTTGATGGTGAAGTCCGCGGGGCGCACACTCGGCACGAGGGCAGC
>Ga0194116_10005446_pt1 | contig 14008 bp, 12 predicted proteins | sample TA2MahsurfametaG_4_FD_148617 | JGI IMG/M metagenome (GOLD analysis project Ga0194116, IMG submission 148617) | Freshwater microbial communities from Lake Tanganyika, Tanzania - TA2015008 Mahale S9 surface | ecosystem: Environmental > Aquatic > Freshwater > Lake | place: Tanzania: Lake... | reverse complement strand
GCGGACTGCGCCAAGGGCCGGGCTATCAGTGTGCCGGGTGCGCTGTACAAGGGATTGGTGTGGGGGAGTGCGTTGTTGCCGCGAGCGGTGAAGCGCTGGGTGTACGCCACCGCGATGAAACGCGGGTGAGAACCTTCAGGGTGATGCCTCATCGGCCCCCGGCCGATGGACGAGGGGGGCGACACCGAACGTGATCTCTCAAAAAGTTGGTTCCAGTGGGAGCCCGGGAAGTCGACTCAGCCACTGGACTCCGTGGGCCCTCGAAATCACGAGTGTTTCGATGGTTCCCCCGACCGTTGCTGGGCCTTTCGACCGCTTCGGTGACGACCATCGTCTTCTTTTGGACGTCCGCCTTATTGGAGGGCGAGAGGTCAGTATGAACCGATCGGTACTGTTTTTCGAGTTTTTCACAAACCGAAAGCGCATCTTTGGCGGCTATCAGTTTCGAGTGCCATTCGGCCGCCTCCGGACTGTCGGCTCGCACGGAGCCATCCGAGACCGAACCAGCCAGTTCTTTGGCTTCGGCGATGATCGGGAGGTGACCGAGCATTTCGTTCTGGAGAGATTCCGACAATGTGATCGCCTCGTTCAACTCGTCGTCGTTCAATTCGAACCACTCGCTTCGAATTCGCCGGGGCCCGAATCTTTGATGCAACGAACTTTCGACGCGAAACGGCGCGGGCGTGGGCGTGACGTGTATCAACTCGAGATCGCGGGGATTTCCGGTTTGATGCTCCTCGAGGCGCTTGAAGGATCCGCGTTCGGTGTCACTAACCATTCTAATCTTCACGTACGGCGAGTGGTTCCCTGACTTCCGGTCTCTCTCCCTGATGAAGTAGATCTCACCGGTCTTCCTGTCGGTGGGTCCTTTGATCATGAAGGTTGCTTCCTCGAAGTTGTTGATCGGGTGTGAAGAACTCAGTCGTCCACACTGTAGTTGACCCCCGTCAAGTCGACGCCGCGTGATTCGAGGCTGATCCTCGTTGCGGCATCCAGACGGTCGTACGGGTCGCGGAGTAATTCGAGAAGACGAGTTTCGTCGACATTGAGTTCGTCTGGGATGTACTCGTCCTCCTCGTCCACATCACGAACGAAATCTTTCAACGCGCGATTCACACGCTCTTCTCGTTCCAACCATTTGATGAACCGATCGTTACCCTTCACGAGTGCGCTGATCCTCTCGCTCGTTCTATAACGAAAACGATCTTTGTTTTTGCTCACGATCGCGTCGATTCGGCCCTGAATCTCGGACATTTCCGCATGTGCATGATCTCCGACCGCGCGTAGCACCGAGGGATCCTCACCAGCGGTTTGGAATTTCTCTCTAATACCAACCTGCACATGCCGGAGTCTGCGCTCGACCGCGTGTTCGAGATGACGAGAAACGGCCTCGCTTCGATTCATGTGCAGGTTCTCGAAGTCCCAACATTCCACGAGCAGCGCTTCGGCAATCGACACGAGGAGTTTGCAGTTGTCGATTGCAGTGGAGTCCTGTAGGAGTAAAAAGAGTGTCCTGAGGCTCAGTAGATCGAGAATGAGATCGTCCATGTCCTTGATGGACATATTGACGTCTCGACGCGGAGAGATTGTCTGCCAGCCGTTCACGACCCGAGTTTTCCTCCCCCCGAAGATTCCCGTCAATAGTCAGGTCTGCCCTGGGGGTCGGAAGAAGGGCGCTCCCGCTTCCGTACCCAGACTGTTAGTGGAGTTCGTGTAACCACTGCTGCAGGTCGTCGGGGCCTTCATCACTCGACGGAGCTTCGCTCCCACATCCACAAGCAAACATCAGCCACCCGGAGCAGGGACACGTCGTCCGACAGGCCGGCATCTGTTCGGAGATCGTCCAGCACAGCTCGAAACCCGGGTGTCATCGTGCGATGCCATCCGATCCAGTAACCCTCCGGAGCCTCGACGAGACTCCGGATCCTCGAGTCGATGACCGGGAGGAGATGCGGGAACTTCGAAGCCAGTAGTTTGCTGGCGATGGTCTCGCCAATCCCATCGATCCGGACCAGAGAGTGCCACAGCTGGACCAAGTCGCCTGTAGGACCCAGGACAGATTCCTCGACCTCCCAGATCTTGGTCGTCCATTCGAGGTCGACCATTCCACGAAGGTGTTCCGAGAGAACATCCCCCGATGCCGAAATCGAGCCGACAAGATCAGGTCCGACCGGAATAGACAGACATGCAATGGCTGCGAGATCATTCCCGTCGAAGCGATCACGGCGACCGTGCTTCGAGTGTTCCTCGAAAAACTTTCCACTCCATCCGATGTTCTGAATCTTTTGGCGGGACCGTGTTCGCGGCTCGAAGGGTCCGAAATAGGCGCGGATGTTTTGGATGTGCTGGGAAAGTTGGACTGGAAGAATTCCACGGCCGATGTCGTACCGAGTTGCAGCACGGCCGCCTGTCGGTCGGTTCCCGCTTTCATCTCGGGTTCCATTTCAGAACCACTGATCGTCGCGTTCGTCGTCTCGGGGCGTTCCCACGTAGGCCCCGATCATCCGTGCATCTTCGAACAGGGTTCCGTCGATTTCGCAGTCCAGGATTCTTGCTCCTTGGAGGTCGGCGCCGCGGAAAGTCGCTCTCGAAAGATCACATCGTTTGAAGAAGACTTCCGGTAGTTTCGCGCCTTCGAAATCAGAATCTGAAAGATCACAATCGACGAAGTACAACCAACCGGCCCATCCCTCCATCCGTATTTGTGGATTCTCGGGTGGGAATTCGACTTTGCCGGCGTGCGAAACACCGCGGAGGTTCGCCCCGGTCAGGTTGGTCTCACAGAACGCGGTCGCGGTGAGAACGGAATGTGCGAGATTCGCTCCAGTCAGGTCGGCACGGTAGACGTTGGCACACTTGAACCTCGAGCCCTGCAGGTCTGCTTGTTGCAAACTTGCGCGAGCCAAGAATGTGTTCGAGAAATTCGCTCGTCTCAGACTCATTCCTCGAAGATCTATCCTTCCGAGATCCCGGTTCCGAAAGTCACGTAGTCCCTCTTTCGCATCCGCGAGGGTGCGCTCCACATCCGGACCGATGCCGGGTTTGAAACTCATGAGTGACCACGACATCGAGTTCCTGGCTGCACGTCTGGTTCGGTACTGGTGTGAGGAACCCGACACCGAACCCCACTCGGCTAATGCGTAGCCCGACCAGCGTCGCGTACCCGGTAAGCCTCGATGTCTGGTCAGCACCAATCGGACGTCGCCCAACTCCTCGATGAATCTCTTTTCTGCGGCCACCATCGCCCCTTGATGCCCAGGAATGAATTTCGTAGTATTCTACATCAACAAAGATGAAGCGACGTTCGGTCGGAGTCCGACGACTTCACACCTACATCGAGGCACATCGAGAGCGCCTTTGTCTCGTCGCCTCCCAGACTCTGTGTCGTGGGGCGTCGCGGTGTCGTTCTCCGCTTCGCCAAGAATGCCGACTCGAGGTTGAGCGGTCGGCCGTATTGCAAGAACGCGATTGCATAGTCCGAGACGACGCAGGTGGTCTCGGAACCTCGCGCTCTGCAACCGAAGAAGCGGCGACAGTCCGCATGGTCACGCCATGAGATGGCCGGTCTTGTGGATGTAAAGCTCCGCTCAACTAGCGTGTCGCCCGCTCCGATAGCACGGAATGACCATCATAAAATTCACGTATATTCCCTTCGCGCAGCTTCTCACAGTCGAGAATCGCAAGTCGCGCGAGGTCCTCGACAATTGTTACTTCGAGGAGACCGTGTACGTTGCCGGCCCGGACAGCCGTCATTTCGATCCGGAGTGCGATAATTGGAATATTGCCGTTTCCGTGCTGTCTCAGAATGGTATTCGCTATTTCAGAGAGATGATGGCCTTTGGAATTCTCGATGGTGCCGCTGGCTGGAACCTGTTCCTGAGTTTGTACTTAGCCGATGAGAGCGTCGCTCGCATTGTCTCCTGTGTCGAGAAGTGGATGAAGCTGCCCGACATCGACCACTGTGTCGAGGGTTTTCCTATGGTGTTGTCAATCCGCGATCGAAGTGGAGGATGAATGCATCGTCACGCTCCACGACTGCTACGACTGACGACTCTCCGAGGTTCGCTACCTCGACCCAGATCAGGGATCCTGCTGACGGCGAACGACTCGGCCGAGGAATCAACGAAAAGTAACAGCGGCATTCCGGTAGTGCTCCATCAGCCATTCCGGATTGGGCGGATTACTGGCTGGTGGCGTCACAACTTGGTGGTGGATTGCATCGTAGGTTCGGAATCTTCTGATGGAGGGACTCGCCTCCACACGCCAGGTTTCCGGATGTATCCGAATCAAATGGCGGTCGAACAGAGAATGAAAGTCCCTTCGGAGTAGGAGACCGCCATCCAATGAATGTGAGCCGTGCTTGGCGAAACTCCGAATGTGGGCGGCTTCCAAGACGCATTCCGGATTCCTCCCGGCGATCAAACACTCGGGACCGACACGGTCGAGTAAGGCGAGTCTGAACTCTTGCTGGCCACGTCGTCGCTTGGTGACAGTTATCAGATGACCACCGATGATCAGATCAGGGAATTCGGCCCGCAGATATTCGATTCCTCCCCCGACTCCGAGAGTCTTCGAAACGAGTTCCGTGGTCTTGGCCGGGTCGAGCCTTCGAATTGCGCTCTGTGTATCACGATTGGCCTGAAAAGTCTCCAGTTCGGAAATTCCGATTGGGTGGTTGGCATCTTGCCAAGTGAGGGAGTACCCGGCCCGATAGCGAGTGACGATTTTCGTCTCGAGACCGAGGTCCTCGGTGGAGCACTCGTGTTTGCACGAGATGCAACGCCACTCGGGGATTTTCGTCTTCCGTGGCTCGGGTCGGCCACCGCATCGAGGGCACTTTCTCAATTGTTTCGTTCCCAGTTCGATGGTGATCGTCTCGATTTGGCCGAACCCCAGCAGATACTTGTCGCTTCTCACGAAGAGAAGATCACCGACACTCACTTGTTTGTGATTGCCTACCAGGCTGTCATATTCGTAGTAATTGCTCGGCTCGTCGTCGTACCCGTCATGTGCGCCGTAGAAGAGGTTCGTCTTGGCAATGGCCAACCATGCTCTCTGGGTCATTCAGCTACCCCCTCGGATCCTTCCACCCAATCCGCAGCTTAGGTGACGATTTCGCCGAGGTGGCTGTGTTCAGACTGTTAGAGCCTTCGCCACTAGTCGACGGCCGAGGCAGGTCGTACAGATAGTCATCACCGCCCGAAATCGAGTCGGTGGGCGAACGGAGGGGTTTCGGAAATGTCGGATGCCGGTCGTCGCCTTCTCTGGCACATGGGCGGAGACTCGACGGGGAACGGTCTCACCGGGATGTACATGTGCAACGGCTGTGAGAGGCCGTACTTGGTGGGTCCGGATCCTCGTGTGTACCTCGTGGAGTTGGGTGTGGTCCTGGGCCGGTCGAAGGTGTCCCACTCCGAGCGAATCGGCTTTTGTGTCTGGCATACTCCACGTTGCTCGAGGCACTGGGGGAAGGTGAGTGCGATGGTGGGCAAGGGGAGTGGCGAGTGACATCGAGCAGTTGGACTCCGGTCTTTGGTGGCGAGGAACATGACTTCCAACCATGATTCTTCACGGGTGACCGTTGCCACCGAAAGATCGGCCATCGTCGCCCGTGGTGTTTCGGAGTGGAACGCGAGAGGTAGACCGAGGATTCACCGCCCTGTGGTGGCAGCCCCCGGCCCACGTGCCTGCCCGTCGTACCCGCCTGGTGGCGGTGGTCGCGTTTTCGCCCGCGTCGACGATGAAGGGGGGATGGTGTTCGTCGATTCTCCAGTTGGCGAACCGGACGGAAACCAGCGATTCGTCGGACCTTGCGTTTCCACCCGTTGCGAATTCTGGGATGGCCACTGCCAGCTCGGGATGTTGGTCGCGCTTTCAGTGACCGTCGAGCGGGGTGTCCTCGACACCGGTTTCGCGTCCCGAGCGACACTGTCGTGTCCCGTTCGCACGACCTGTCGCTGGCTGGCTGAGAACGGCGAGGATGCGTGCTCGGGTTGTCAGGATGTCACGTATTTCGGAAGCGGGAGAGTCTCTTGAGTTCCACCGCACCGGATGGTCCGTTCGATTCCGACGAGATCATCGTGCAGCGGCTACTCGAGGTCGTGAACGAGGGCCGCAGAGTGGCGACCTACAAGCTGGCCCTGTTGCTGGCGCTCTTGGATTGGGTGATGACGAACTCACCGGGGGACGAGATCCCGACATCGGACTTGGCGAAGATCGTCTTTCACTTGTACTTCCGCCAAGTTGACGAGTTCCCACGAGAAAACGAAGGTTTGGTCACGTTGCGACAGAGTTCGCAGTCGAAGAAATCGATCATCGATTCAGTCAGAGATTTTCGGGCAACCAATCCGAACGTGCGTCGAGCCAATCTGGCGCGATTTGCTGACCCCGAAGGCTACGAGCGTTCGATCGTGAAGATCGAAGCGACCCTCGTGAATCAGCCGATTCCTCGGCTTCAAACCGTCGGCAAGGTGCAGATTCCTTTCCTGTACGACTGGACTTGGCCCCCCGAGAAGTTCCCCAAGGCTCTACTCGAAAAGGGCGTGGCCCGACTGACATTGCATCGGGGCATCCGGCATCGTCTCGTCACTCTCGGCCCGCTCGTCAGGCCATTCATCGAGCAAGCTTGGGTCTCTGATGTGGCCCGTTGGAGCAGGATCGACACCGAACAGGAACGTTTGCGGGCTCACCTCTTCGGTGCCGATCGCACCCCGTTTCCAGTTGCTCTACGAAACGAACTTTCAGCGATTCAGCAAGGAAGATGCTTCTACTGCGCGAAGCCCCTCGTTCCCGGCTTTCCCATCGATCACTTCATTTCCTGGTCGAGGTACCCGAACGACTCGATCGAGAATCTGGTGGCCAGTTGCAGGCAGTGCAACTTGGCCAAGAGCGACCGTCTTGCTTCGAGGAGGTTCGTCGCCCGGTGGGTCGAACGATTCTTGGATCCGCGATTGGTCGCCGCCGCGGACTCTTGTGGCTGGGACTCGAATCCGCTCGGCTCGAGGTCCGTGGCCGCCAACACCTACGGGGGGTTGGTACCCGGGGCGGCACTCTGGGATGGAGGTCAGACTTCGCAAATCGTTTCGATGCCCGACGTCGCGTTCTTCGAGTCGATGTTTCGGGAGGATTGACCGTCGACCCGGCTCTTCTTCGGATCATTGGTTCCAATAGTCGTGTTGGAATACGAACGTATTCCAGTTCACGGATATGATTTTGAGGCGGATTTGGACGAAATTGGGGGGTTATGGCGATCGTCTGGAGAGAAGGTTGGTCGACGACCGCCGGGCCCGGAGAAGCCGAGGTGTTGGCTCTCTTGAAGCGTGAGCTGCCCGCTTCCTTCACGCTGATAAACAACATCACCATCCCGTATCGGGACGGGTGCGAGGAGTACGACTTGATCGCGGTGGGTCCGGATCTCGTTTTCGTGATCGAGGTGAAGTCGCGTCGGGGTCGGCTGGTGATCACCGAGCAGGAGTTGATCAAGGACGGGATCGCCGAGTCGAACCCGTTCATCTCGACCAGAATCAAGTCGCAGAAGTTGAAGTCACGATTCGAGGAAAGCCTTGGCCGGGCTGAAGCGAGGAGGGTGTGGGTCCAACACATCGTCGTTATCCCGAGGAACTTCGACGGAGCAAAGGTGGATCGGGTCGAATTGATGGCCGACAAGGTCGTCTTCATGGACGAGATCGTCGATCTGCTGAGGCCACCGAGCAAGCTGACCACCCCGAAGCATCACGGTCAGATTCACGGCGATCAGGACGGTTTCGTGGGGATCATCACCGGTGGCGCGAAAGCGCACGGACCGATAATGGACATGGGTGACTATCGGATCGTCTCGGAGATACTTCGGGGTCCGAACGACTCGTTCATTCTGTATCGCGCGGATCACAAACTGACGGGCGCCCGCGTACTGTTGGAGGTCGTGGACGACCCCGAGAAGGCTCGGGGCATCATGGACAAGGTGGGCAGGATTCCGCCGTCACCGGTGGTACACACTCCTCGGCACGTGTTCGATGATGACGGCCGTTTGGTACTGGCGTGGCCCGAGCGCACGGGGCAACGGATCGACCGATTCATCGCTACGGGATTCGCGGAATCGGCACCAATGGATCGGCGGAGGATTCTGGGTGGTTTCGCCGAGGCACTGGCTCACCTCGAGAGATGCGGCTACGGAACGAGAGAGGTGTCGGACACCAACATGTATGTCGATCCGACGCACCGGGGTTACTTGGTTCTCGGTGATCCTCTCGTGACTGCGGAGAGCCCGGACAACCGGTCGCGTCAGGTGCTGGCAGGAACGATCCGACGCATGGTGCGCGAAGGAGATTCGTCCCTGTTCGACAACGTCGTGGAATTGCTCCGCAAGACCACCGACGTCGAAAGCCTGGAGTCGATCGCGGCCCTGATTTCCCTCGGATCGTCGCTGCCGGCGGTCGACCCCCTCGCCAGGTTCACCGATCGACGGATTCTGCGACGGCACGCTCATGGCGAAACTTTCTCCGCCAAGGACGAGACGACCGGGCAACGAGTGGTGGTCAAGTTCGAGCGCGGTCGTTCGGAGGACAGCTGGGTGAGCCGCGAGGCACGCGCTCTGAACTGGGCGTACGAGAAGGTGGCCGGGCACATCCCGAGACCGGTCACGAATGACGACGCCCACGGCACTTCGTTCCTGGCCGTCGCGCCCGTCGAAGGTGTCCCGTTGAGCGTCGTGATGGACTCGAAGTCCATCCAATCCTGTGAGCAGGTGGTGTCTCTGGCGGAACAGATCCTCGACGTGCTGAATGGCATACACCCCAACGTCGAGCGGATCCAGCAGTTGCTCGACTCCGAAGGTGACGCGCTGTCCGCCGAGTCGCTGGATTCGTTGGGTGAGTTGCGAAGTGCGGGCATAGCGCACAACCACATCTCTCCGTCGAACATCTTCTTGGCCGATGACGGACGGGTGACGGTCCTCGACTTCGTCCGGGCCGGACGTCTCGGACAGCCGATCCCGTCGCGCAACGTCGATTACTGGCCGGAGGAGTTGCCTCGTGACGTGTCGGATCCTCGAGCCGACCTGTTCTGCACCGCCAAGATCCTCTCGGAGGTGTTGAGTGGCTTGCCCGAGACCGAGCGACGAAGGGAACTGTTCATCGCACTCGACGGAGTGTTTCGCAGGATTCGGGAGTCGGTGGTCGGGTCGCGATTCGGCTCAGCGTCCGCGTTCAGGGATGCTCTGCGAGATGTGGCCGGGTCGTTCGACCTGATTCCGACGAAGGTTCCGATTCTCGAAGAGGTTCATGCGAAGGTGCGGGGGGCCATGGCGCGTGGGGATTACCGAACCGCATTGGATCTGTGTCCGGCCGATTGGGTCCGGACTCGACGTGAAATCGAAGCTCTGATCGACTTCGCCGAGCGAGCGGGGGTGATGATCACCACGATCGCCGAGGTCGTTCTGTCCTGCATCGGCTCCAAGAACGTCCCCGAAGGAACGACGGTGGACGGGGTCGCGTTCCGGAACGCCGTCGCGACCAGCTATCGCGCGCAGGTGGCGGGTCAGTGCGTGCTCGAGATCCAAGACGTCTCGGGCGTGGACGAGGAGGGGAAGAAGTTCCGCCTGCTCCGGGTCGATCGTGTGCTCGGTGAGGTCGGACGCTTGAACCACGCGGCTCGGTCCTTGCGCGTTTCGGTCATGGAAACCGCGGCCGGTGTTCGGTTCATGGACGCGGCGCAGGCCCGATTGAAACGACAGGCCACGTACGAGAACCAGGCATCCATGAAAAAGGCCACACTGGAGGAATTGTCGGCACCCCTGAACGGCGTGAACCTACGCTCACTCCTCGAGGAGTTCGGGGCTGTCGGGTTCGGCACCCGCGAGGAATTGTTCGGTGACACCTCCAAGCGAAAGAATTTTCTCGCCGTCGCGTTCGGGCCCGATTCACCTCATCTCGCGGCGATCATCCACCTCGTCACCCGGGTGATTCCGTTGAAGGCGGGGTTGACCGAGTGATCGTCTGTTCGTCGACCAATGGGACGAATGGATGTGTCGTCTCTGGGTGGAATCGGACCCGCTGGCTCCACGGGAAAGCAGACGGATCACCCGCATCTACACTGAAAGCGGTACGGGTTGTCACGTACATTCCAGACCCTTATCGTCAGTATCACGGATGAGGAAGGCCCAAGGGGAAACATGGCGAATGACGATGGCGTGAATGACGATTACGACGACGTGTTGCTCGCTTTCGAGAACTTGATGAACCTGCTCGAGCGCGGTGCTTCGTTCGAAGACGCGGTGGCACGACTGCGGAGGGTCTGCGCTTTAGACTTAGCTGACCGAGCCGTCTCTCACTACCGAGGTTTGGTCGCCCGAGCGGCGGACCCCGGTGACATGACGGCCATCAAAGGTGTGGGAGCCGCCGAAGCGTGGTATCCGGGACCTCGAGAAGTCGACTCCTATTGGCCTTCGCTGCGAAAGCACCTCCTCGGGCATCCGAAGAGACCGTGGTCGCACGAGGAAGTCGACGAGCTCGATCGTCAGTCGGGTTCGGTCCTGGCGAGTTGTCAGTCGCCGTGGAAGGAGAAAAGCGACGGCCGGGGCCTCGTCGTGGGTTACGTACAGTCCGGAAAGACCACCAATTTCACGGCGGTGATGGCCAAGGCCGCCGACACCGGCTTTCGCTTGTTCATCGTGCTCTCGGGCACCACCCGCAGTTTGCGTCGTCAGACCCAAAAGCGTCTGGAAGAGCAGTTGGAGAGCACCAACCCCGGTCGGTGGTACTTCCACACCGAACTCGACCAGGACATGGGGAAATCGGTGAAATGGGTGCCGTTTCTCAGCGATCGCAAGTGGTGCACGGTCGTCGTCGTGAAGAAGAACACGAAGCGTTTGCAGAATCTGATCAAGTCGCTCGACCGTGCCGGGGAACTCGGAATTCTGGACAACTGTCCGATCATGGTCATCGACGACGAAGGAGATCAAGCCTCGTTGTCGCCCGACTGCGACCGGAAGCAGGCGACCAAGATCAACAAGCTGATCGTGAAGATCCTCGATCGTCCGCGACTGTCCTACATCGCGTACACCGCCACGCCGTTCGCGAACTTCTTCGTCGATCCCCACTATCCCGACAATCTCTACCCCCGAGACTTCATCATGTGTCTCCCGGAATCCAAGGGGTATTTCGGAAGTCGGAAGCTTTTCGGCCCCGATGGAGAGCCGGAGGTCCTCTCGGTGATCGACGTTCCGGTCGCGGAGGTCGACAAGTATCTGCCGGCCCCGGAAACCGCCCCGGCGAGTCTGCGTGACGCCGTGCAATGGTTCCTGATGGCAGCCACGGCCCGCCGCCTTCGTAATGGTGGCGTGCAACCCCACACCACCATGCTCGTCAACGTGAGCGAGAGGAAATCCGTCCACGGGGATTATTGGCAGTTGGTTCGCGCGGTCGTGGTCGAGTTGGCCGACGGTATCCGGGCGAACGACGCCACGGTACGAAGCGCTATGTCCTTGCAGTGGGACGACGAGACTGTTCTCGTCGACCCAGCGGACTTCGGCTATACGCCCATCGGCTTCGACATCATCTGGAGCGAACTGCCGCGCACGATCGACCTGCTCGGACCGTTGAATGGAAAGAATCACGACAGCGACGAGGATTGCGGCATCGTCGTGGACAACTCCGCTTCTGCCGTCCGCTTGGCGTACGACGACGACGAGCCACGACCCGTGATCGTCGTGGGCGGGAACACCCTGTCGCGTGGTCTCACTCTCGAGGGCCTCGTCAGTACGTTTTTCCTACGGTCCACCAAGTTGTACGACACCTTGTTGCAGATGGGTCGTTGGTTCGGATTCCGCGCGGGTTACGAGGACCTGCCTCGGGTCTGGATGCCGACGGAGACCCGTGAGAGGTTCGAATTCCTGGCCAAGGTCGAGCTCGACCTCCGTCAGTGGATCGACGTGTACGCCCGCACCGGAAAAACACCGCTCGAACTCGGCCCCCGGATCATGATGCATCCGAGCATGCAGATCACCAGGGCCGCCATGATGCGTAAGTATTCGGTGGAGAATCTGGATCTCTCGGCGGGACACGCCGAGACGAGCATCTTCGAGAACACGGTCGCGGTCACCGCGCGGAATCAGCTACTCGCCGCGGAGCTCGCGGAAGCGCTACTCGCGACGGGCCCTGGTGAGCTCCTCGAGAACGGTCATCTGTTCCGTGGGGTCGACGTGTCTCTCGTCGAACGTTTCTTCCGGTCCGGTCAGGGCTACGAGATCGTCGGGCACTCCCACATGACGAGCGATTTGCTGCTGAAGTACGTGGCGTTGAAGAAGAGGCACGGCGAGCTGGGCCGTTGGAACGTGGTCTTCCGGAAGAAGACGGGCGGGACGACGGTCGGGTTCCTGCTCGGTATCGATTCGACTCTCGTGGAGCGTTCTCGCAAGACCGTCAACGGTGTCAACCTGGACATCGGAAGTCTGGCCGACAGCGGAGACCGCCGGCTCGACGTCCCCCCCACCTGGTCCGGGACCGACGATGACTACCGTCGTGACCACCCTCTCCTCGTGATCTATGTCATCGACAAGGACTCGCGACCGAACAAGGCGGGAGTCGCGCGTGGGAACACCGATTTGGCGGCCATCGACCATTTGGTGGGTGTCAACATCTTCCTCCCCGTGACCAGGTACTTCGACGACGAGCAGATCGCCGTGGCCAAGCCGAAAGGACCGTGGGACTCCGTCGTCGAGGAGCCGGTTGCCGAAGTCGATCCCGAGGAGGACGACGAAGGCGACGCGGATGGTGACGACCCCGAAAGTGTGACGGGAGATCCCGGTGGTGTCTGAACGGCGGTGGCACCCCGAAGAATCCGCTCCCGGGGGATCGGCCATCGGGGAGTTGTTCCTCAAACTCCTCACACAGGGGATCAACGAGTTGTCCGAGCCCGAGTTGCTGGTGCGTGAAACCGCACAGAATTCGTGGGATGCGCGGAAACAGTCACTGAGACGTTCGACGCCGATGTCGTTCCGGGTCTCCGACTTGGCGGTGGCGTCCGACGTTCGGGACGAGCTGAAGGCTTTTTTCAGCGAGGCGGCCGAGTTCGGTCCCGGTCGGCGACGCCCGGACGACCCGACCGTTCTCCGGGAGTTGTGGGAGCGCTTGTGCGGTGTCGATCCGAGTGTGTTGTACGTGCGCGACGAGGGCACGGAGGGTCTGGGAGGACCCACCAATGCCCGTGACGCGGTGCCCGATGGAGTCATCGACCGGTACGTCAGGTTCCTCCTCAACATCGGTCAGGCCAACACGGACCCCGAAGCCGGAGGTTCCTACGGTCTGGGACGCTCGGTTTTCTGGCGGATGAGCACCTGCCAGACCGTCGTCGTCTACACGCGATACTTGGAAGGCGGTGCGTACCGTGCGCGACTCATCGGATCGTCGATCGGCGGGAGTTTCGTTCGTGCGGGCGTCAACTACACCGGCCGCCACTGGTGGTCCGATGGTGAAAATGGTCGACCTTTCGAGGGGCCCAAGGCCGAGGAATGGGCGCGACGGCTCGGTTTCGAACCCTACGAGGGTGAAACCACGGGTACCACGGTCATGGTCGTCGCTCCGAGCGCGCCGGGCGGTTCCCGAGATCTGGCCACGGCGCTGGTGAAGTCGATCGAATACCACCTTTGGCCGAAGTACGTCTTCCTGCCGGGTCGCGCATCCGCGGAGTCGATGAGGTTCGAGGTCCGACACGACTCGAACACTTTCGAGCCCCGCAATGTCCCGGAGATCTACGCATCGCCTCTCGGGAATCACGTCCGGGCCTTCGAGCTGAGTCGGAACAACACGGCACAACGCGGACCGTTCAGGTTCTCCACGACGTTGGATCATGACTTCAGGGGAGTGAATCTTCGCACTATCGGTCGCCTCAGTGTCATGCAGATGACCCGCCGAGTCGACGAAGCATCGGCCGCCGGCGCCTCGCCCGACCTCGATCCCGACGAGGATTCCCATGATTTCACATCGGTGATCGAGGCTCGGTTCGCCGACCTCGC
>Ga0194116_10005444_pt1 | contig 14010 bp, 13 predicted proteins | sample TA2MahsurfametaG_4_FD_148617 | JGI IMG/M metagenome (GOLD analysis project Ga0194116, IMG submission 148617) | Freshwater microbial communities from Lake Tanganyika, Tanzania - TA2015008 Mahale S9 surface | ecosystem: Environmental > Aquatic > Freshwater > Lake | place: Tanzania: Lake... | reverse complement strand
GATCTTACCTGTGTGCCTGCTGTAGGAGTTTTTGTGACTGGACTTGGGTTAGGAGGATTACTAATAGTTGGCGCCCCTGCAGTACCAATAAAATATGGTGTAACTGAACGATCTGGAATATCAAATAATATATTTCTATTTGTGCTTATTGGACTACCGAATCCACCTCTAGACGGACTAAGCATACCTTTTAATTCCTGTTTAAAATTTTGTTTTAGATTTGAATTCTTAATTGTGGCAGCTGCAGTACCGGCATCTAAAATAGCTCCACCAATATCTCCTGATCCTAATTTGTTTACTATGCCTCCTGCTGCATCTAGCAATCCCCCTGGACCTAATATGTTGCTATTGCTTCCTGGTCTTGCTATTGGACTTACAGTTCTATCATAATTTGCCTCATCGCCGAATCCAGTCACTATATCATTTGGTTTACGACCATCGATAGCGCCTTCGTTGTATACAACTGTCTCATAATCTATAGACATATTATTAGTCATCACGCCATTGTTTTCTTCATAATTATATGTATCGTGAGCAAAACTTGTTATTATAGGATTTATCAATGTATAGGCAGTAAAGTTATGTTGATTAAAACCAAACACTGTAATGTTTTTAAAGAAAGGTACTTTCTTTCCATTTCTAGGAGTATTCGTCTCGCCTATGTAACCCCAATTATCATTACCTTGTATGCTATCATTGTAGATATTATTAACATCATAATCAGCATTCGTAGTGCCCGGAGTAGCACTAGTAGGTGGGCTAGCATTTGTAGCTCCTCTATTGCCTAGAAATACTGTAGGTTTAGTAGCATCAGCATAATAATAGGTGTAATATGCATACCACATTTTGTTGATAGTATTACCATTGTCATCGTGAAAAACTATCTGTATAGGATCATATCGTAATTTTGTCTGTACAATTCTTTTACGATTGTATTGATTTAACTGAGTAGTATTAAAACCATAACTAGGTAATTTAATGTTTTTAACAAGCAAAGCATAGTTTGTATTCACACCTGTAGGAAACGCTTCAGGATTGATGTTGAAGTAGGTGTGAAATACAAACTTGTATTTAGGCGCATTCTGATAAGAATTCGTCCTAAATGTTTTCGCTGCGTGAGTGTAGTCCCTAAGATAGTGATTGCCGAAGAATCCTTCGCCAACACCCTTAAGGAGATCCTGGAAAAAACCTGCCATGAACAGGATCTCCTAATTATTAAGTGCCGGCACCGATACCAGTCGCAGTAGCGCCACTTAGTATTCTTCCGATATCCTGACCTACGCCACTTGTAAGTGGTGACTGTATTGCGTTATCATATGCGATAGCAAGTGCGATAGTCACTGCTTCGCTTGTGCCATAGTTCAATGTGTTATAGTTTGCGCTCTTTAGGAAACAACCATATAGCTCCCATGTATCAATCACAACTGGAGCAGCAGTTCCGTTACCACCATCAAGAATTTCGATGTTTGTCTGGAACTTATAATCTTGACCTGTTGCAGCAGATGCCTGCTCAACGAAATCTAATTGTTTCTGTAATTGCTGACCAACTGCTTTAGCCACTGTGCCTGATGCATCGTCACGAACGTTGACGTTGATATCAGCCCATGTGTGTTTACCTGCTAATTTAATAACAGAGTTATAAACTTGCAAAGGAATTTCTGCGAAACTCAAGTTAGGGCGTGAGCAGTCAACGACTTGCTTTGTTAGATTTAGACCTCCGGCAGCGTCAACTCCAAAATTTAAGAAGTTAACTCTGAAACGGAATTGTAGTTTAGGCATCAACAGGCCCTGATTGCCTCCGGCATTATCAGATGCTACTGTCATGTTAAACAATGATTGTGAGGCTGTTGCCATTTGTAAATTCTCCTACTGTATAGTATTTATCATGTCTGAGAGCCCCTCGCGAGGCTCTCATTATTTCTCATTATGCTCCTGCCAACTCACCTGTGTTCAAGATGCGTACTGGTATATAGATGAATTCAGCAGCCTTGACAGGCTCAACTGCAACATCGATATACAATTCGTTACGATCTATTCTAGCAGGAGTGTTATTACTCTCATCGCAGACTACCAAGTAGTCAAATATTCCTCTCTTTGCTACGAGATCAACCATCAATGATTCTACGACTCCAGAAATCTGCTGACGAGTCAATGCATCATTTGGTTCGAACACGAACGGTCTTGCTGCGATAGTCAATTGACGACGGATATATGCAACAAGTCTTGCGACATTTGTTCTATCCAAAGCACTTTGGCTATTGAATGATGTCTTGTTACCATAGTTCAACAAGCCGTTACCAGTGAAGAACACTAGTGGGTTAATGAAGTTGATATATAGAACATCACGGATACCAATGCGTGTCTTCATTGTCTGGAATTCGCCAGTGCTACGATCTAAGTAACCGATATTCAATGCGTTATCGATGATACCGCGTCTTGTACCTGCTGCCGCTAACCAGGGGAAGGCCACTGTGTCGTTGCGCAAGAATGTACGCAACATCATATGACTTGCTGGTACAGCGACTTCATTTCCATCAAGGTCTAATGCTATGCCGCTTGGGTAGAACAAGCCTAGATAAGTATTGCGTGTAACACAACCTGTCTCGCCTGTGCTTGTCGCGCCGGCTGCGTTAGTAGCCCATGCTTGAATCTCTGTAGCGCTTTCTGCTAGACCCATTGGAGTGTCACCCAAGATGTAACCTGTTTCGCCACGATCCGCATTCAATACGACCATGTTAGGCTGACATTCTGGATAGTTTGGTGTTGCCATCAAGTTGAAGAAGTTATCTTCATCACGGATAGACAAGTTAGTGTCAATCACTGAACGCAATGATTGTACTACCATGGCTCTCTGTGCTTTACGACCCATGAAAGGACTGCCGTTTGATTGCAAGCCGCTACTACTTACCCATGTGCTGCGTATTGTTGGCAGTGTCTCATCTGGGAAGGCTACTGAATTGAAATAGTTAGTTCTAAACTGCTTGACATTATAACCACTTCTGCGTGTATTGAATAACAATATACCTACTGGGAAGTTAGCTGTATTTGGCGCATCTAAATCTAGATTGTTGCTTGTGAGCAAACTCACGATTGTTGGTATAGGATCATTCGCAGGATTAATAGTATTCTGATTAGTTGACCAACGCGCATCTGCGAAAACTACGCCGCTGCCTGAAACTTGATCAGTATTGTCAATCAATACCCACTTATCTTCACCGTCTACTGACTGCCAGCGTTTAATTACTGGATAGTTTTCTAAGTCGCTAGTATCGATCCATATATCACCGTATACAAGTGCTGTGCCGTCGCTCTGTAGCGTTGGGGCGCTAGCGCTTATGATAGGACCGTTTGGATCGGTAGCATTAGTTCCAGTTGGTAGCGGGAAGCCATTGCTGTTATAGTTTACATTTCTGTAACCTTTGAAACCACTTGTAGTATTTACCATGATATCTACTTCGTCTGTGACGCTATAGAACCAGTTTGTATTATTTGCTGGTAATTCTGTTGGCGCACCTTCGTTAGCAGTAAATTCAAAATATACCCAGTTGCTCAACACAGTTTCAAAATTGAATACTGGTGATTGAGAAGTGCTAGCAAGAGTGACTTTAGTAACAGCACCTGATGAAACTGCCCCGACTTTAAGTATCAAATCGTTTGATCCGTTACTTCCACCTAGGTTACTACCTTGGATAGTGATAGTATCACCTGCTACATACCCTGAACCTGCTGATGGAATCGCTGTAACCATATATCCCGAACCATTAGCAACTATAGTAAACGTTGCTCCTGTACCGCTGCCTGAAGTTGAGCTTTGTGATAAACCAGAAAAAGTTGTTGATATCATATCACCATATTTGCAACCATCTGTTACGTTTGCCTCAAATCCAGCCTCTTCTAATAATCCCTGTGAGAGACCAGTAACTGAGCTGAAATCATTAATCATGATCGATCCGCCCAATGTATGAGTGATCTGTATAGCGCCACTAGTAGTCACGCTAGCAGTAGTATATGGAACGGCTGCTGCCTGGAATGCCTCAACAAAATCAGCTGCATCTGAGTTATCGGCAAGTGACATTGTATATGCTGCTGACCAGTTCGCACTGTTAGGTGTAGTGACATATATTTCTGCTGTATATGGCCCACCTGTAAAACTTGGTTCTGTATTAGTACCAGTAACTACAGTTGGTCCTGTAGCTAAACGCTTCCAGAAGTAAATTGGTCCTTGCTTATATTCGTTGTAGAAAAAATACTGACCATAGACAGTGTTGGCTGGAATCGCTTGGCCTCCAGTAGGGTCTAGGGCTGCGGTCGCTGCTGGATCACTAGTCGCTAGACTTACATTTTTTGTTGTGAATGAAGCAGCAGTTGCATTATATACTTTCATAGATGGAGCGAAACCTTGACCTGAACTGCCCATCTTTAACCATACAGAACCTGTTGGGCGAGGTGTTGACTGCCCGGTGCCCCATAAAGGCATGCCTGCTGATGTAGCGTATGTTACATGAGGTGGATAATAAGTTCCTACTTCTATACCTAAGTCAGTCAGCACTGTACCAGTTCCTGCTCCGATCACTACATTCATGCTTGTTAACAAACTAGAAACAAAAATTTGTAGACGACCAGTAGAGCCTGAAGCAGTCAAACCCGCATATCCTAAATCATTAATTGCTGTAGCAACACCTGTCACTGTGTTTGAACCTAGTCCAGGAACAGTAATAGTATTTGATACAGTCATGTCATCATCTGACGCTACTAGTTGAATAGTGAAAGTATTACCTACACTTAATGTTGGGTTACTATTAGTGCCTGTAATTGTTGGCGTGCTGCTTGCCCATGCATCTGATGATACTATCACCCAATCATTGTTAGCATTTTTGTAAAAATATTGACCTGCAAAGTTTGGTACTAGATTTGGCTCATATGCTACGACAGCATAATCGCCTATAGACCCAAGTGATCCTAAAGGAAAACCTCCAGTCACATTATCTTCATCTGTGATTACTATAGGCAACTTATTAGTAAATGTCTGCGTGGTTGCATTCCATTCATAGATACCCCAAGTAGTGTTTGTTGTATCTAACCAGTATGCGCCATCATCTGGGGCTCCTGCAGGACGACCTGTCTGACCCACTAAACTTGCTAAATCGATATCTGCTCTTAATGTAAAGCAACGATTTGTCACACCCAACGCTGAGTATGCTGCTAACAGACCGTATTCATTCAATTCATAACCTTGAATTGGAGTACCGTCAGTAGTCTCATAAAAGAATGGGTTTCCGTATAGTGTTACTAGATCACGCTGACTTGTGACCTGGAATAACTTGCCAGCATTAGCAGCAGTTGTAGCCTGCGCTATGCCTGTACCGTTTGGATTCGCTTTATCTTGCGCTGTAGCAAGAATAATTAGCGGAGTCGATGCTGTTGGGGCTGGAAGATATTGACTTTGGTCAATTACTGTAACTTCTACGCCTGGTGATGTAAGTGCCATTTTTGTTTTTCCTATATGTTATATTTTGAGGGTAACAACCCTGAATGCTTACTATTATTTATTACATTTGCAAAAAAACATCGGGTTATGTAACCTTCGAAGGTTAAATCATTAAATATAGATATGGCCGCTATCAGACCTATATGTAAAGAATGTAATAAAAACTTTCGTGCTGTCAACTACATCCGTGACGGGGTCACACATTACCGTAGCATATGTGATGAATGCGGTAAGAAAAAGTCTAAAAAGAAATTAAAAAGAACATTATGGGAAAAATCAGGATACAGTAAAAAACCTATATGCGATATATGTGGTTTCAGATCAATATATCCTAGCCAAATGACTGTGTTTCATGTTGACGGCGATCTCAGAAATATAAATCATAATAATTTGAGGTCCATATGCCTTAACTGCGTTGAGGTCGTCAAACGCAAGGATGTGAATTGGAAGCGGGGCGACTTACAGGTTGATTATTAAATCAATCTTTTTATGAAGGTCATCAATAGTGCTGTCATTCATTATATGATGATCGTAGTCTAACCCAACACTGCTGTATTCACTGGCATGCACATCATGTGATTGTAATTCTTTAATTGCTTGCTGATAGCCCTGTGTATAATATCCTTTTGAATATACGATAGCAGCATCGTACCATATAGGGTACGCGCCCCTATGTATACGTATAGTTATCCCTTTCATTTTTTTAATAGACTTCAATTCGTTTGGAAATCTGCAATCGCTAATGACTATATCATCTTTAGCAGTTCTTAATTGATTTTCTATACTAGCGATCCAGATATCATCATGGAATGCCCTACGCCCCACTTCTGTTCCCCATTGCTGCAATACCCAGCGCGGAGTCAAATGTTTAATATCTAATCTTTCTGCCCACCAAGGATCAACTGTATCTCGCCATTCACGGCTATATTTAGTTGTGCCTTCAAGCAATTCACGGTCCCAATTAAAGATGCTTGCTACAGCGTCCTTTAGCGGACCTGCATAACTCATGCGCTTGAAGCCTTTGAAAGTAATAAGATAATCGGCTATGGTGTCTTTGCCGCTACCTATGAAACCTGCTATTCCAACAATCATGTGTTTGTCCTATACTATAGTTCATAGTATAACATCAACTAAAGGAAAAGCAAATATGTTATTTTACCGAATTAGCCCTGAATCCAAGTCAATGGTTGGCTATAATCTACATAACGCTTGAGTTCATCTATCAATCTTTCTTGCTCAGCCTTGCCCTCTGACTTCATGGCTTGCCCATTAAGTGAGGTGCCGCCGCTTGGCCCTGCTATGCTGTTATATTTTTCACGCGCTTCACCGATGATGATTTTTACTGTGGCTAATATATAGTCTGTTAACCATATACCTATACCTGGGTCCTGTAACAACTCAGTCTCTGGTCTAGTCATATCTGCCCATATTAATACACGCTCACCTGTGCCCTTGAAGTCACGTACTACACGCAATACTTTAGTGACAGGATTAAAAGTATAGGTTACATAACCACCGAACATTCTAGCAGCCAATTCAACATAACCTGCATAAAAGTCATATGTCGCCATTCCACCTGTATAATTATAATTCAATAGATAAGTGTTTAGTATGGCGCTTGAAAATGGGTCAAAACTTGTGCTGCTTGGTCCTGTCTCAAGACCTACAGTCCTACGAAATATAGCACGGACATTTACATACTCGCTTGGTAATGTATATGTATCAATGTTCTTGATGATTGTCATCAAGGTATAACTTTCTTGTGTGCTATTCTGTGCCTTTTGACGATATACCTTTATTGCATAATCATATGCTGCTTCATAATGTTGCGGATCTAATTCTAGATCAATGATGTCCCCACCGAGGCGCAAACGAACATTATTAAATAATGCTTCTTTTAGTTCTTGTAAGTTAGCATTTGTTGGTACTGATAGTGGATCTGCAGCCATGATTAATTCCGATTAATACTGTATTTATCGGAAATCTACTCATAACTGAAAAGAGAATTAAACTGGGGTGCTGTATTAGCCATATTAATAAAACGCTTCATTCCCAAATGACTGATACGGAATGCATAACTATTTCCTTCTTTGTATTCAAGAAACGCCATTCTTCCTTCTCCCTTAATAGTATAACTTTTCAGTATGTCATTATGTAACGCATGATGTACCTTGAGCATGGCCCTAGCGACCTCATACGACCTTTCTAGTTCATGGTCAATGTCCGGATCGTCATGAAAATGTATAACACTTTGATCAGAAACTTTACCAGTTTTATCATCAATCGTGATTCTTAACTGACTTTGCAATTTTTGACGGAAACTAGTATTTTTCCAACATGTATTTAATATGTCATTATGCGTCATTGTGCCCACAGTATGCGGGGCATCACTAGAACTTTTTCTAGTTTTGATTTCAAGTTGCAAATCAGGCATATCGATCACACCTGATGTTACTTTATAGCCTTGATTGCGCAGTTCGTTTTCAATTGCGATCCCCATACGTCCATCATTGCAATACTTAGCAGATGGAAATTCTAGATGGGTAAGGTCCGCTTTAACAGTTTTTACTCTTATAGTCATAGGTCTCCTTGTTTACGGTTCTCACTGTGATATACATTAAAGTGCCCGCCCGGGTAACGGGCTTGTAATTTTTTTACATTCTCTGCTATTACTTCATTGGGGTCTAGATTCAGCGCACGACATGCATTGACCCAATACCACATGATATCTCCTAGTTCACGTTTCATATGGAACAGTGTTTCATCACTTAATGGCTTGCCCTGGAAGGTAATCTTTTTTACAATCTCTTGAAACTCCCCGGTCTCGCTACCAAGACCGATAGCACCGCAAAGCAATAATGGTATATTGACATGTGGACCATGCATATATTCACCGTCGGCTCCATATGCTTCATAGTTACCATCTAACCTATCTAATTGGTTCATAAATGTCGTAAGATCGTTACTTTCTTTGCTAGTAACGGCTTCAACAAATTCTTGGTATTTTTTTAAATCAATTTTATTATTCATACTAGATCCTTAAACATTTTTTTACGCCCGGTCTCCCCTAATATACTATCAAAGATTTCTCTAGTCCGTTGCAACATAGCACATGCTATCATCAATTGATCTTCTTTAGTATTAGTGTTAAGTAAAGCAGCATCAATGAGCGTCATAAGAGTCTCCATTCTTTTTTCTAGGGGATCAAAAGTATTATCGTCCATTAAAAGGCCTTTAAGATAATTATGTTAGAATTGAATCTGCCATTAGGGGCTAGGCTCACAGCTTTGATATCCTTAAAGAATTTACGGGCTGCCGGTTTGCTACCCATGATCTCTTTTATCTGAGATCCAGGCTTGCGTAGCGTCTTGATCTCACTTTGTTTAGTGCAAAAGCCTAGAACACTATTGCCTTTGACAGTAAGGCTCTTAGTGTATTCATCAGCGACATAGTGATGTAGTTTACGCTTCTTAGTGTCATATGCCCATGCCTCGCTGCAACCATGCAATTTAGTTGGGCTTATGCTAATTAATTCAAGACTATCAAGGCTATAGGTCTTGAGATACTTTAGTCCACGCACGATCTTTTCTACTGGCACATGCTTCTTAGCACGTGGCTTACGACCATGCTTTTTAAGACTAACATAACTATTGAGTTCTGATATAATCGATTCTATAGTGCTGATACAATTACGAATCTGAATCTTACCGAAATATTTGTAGCCTTCATTTAATTGCTCATCTTTGCCTGATTGTACTTCATAATACTCTTCTAATTTCTTGTTCCAGCAATCGGTCAAAATATTAATGTGTTGCGGAAGTATGTTATACTGGGTCAATATCTTGATCACAGCAATATTATTTTCTTTCTTGCAACCGTCTTTAATATAATCGTCCCAAAGACCTTCAAGCTCACCTCCAGCCATATGTGTCTTTTCGCGCATGATCTCTTGTACATTAGGTCGATTACTCAAAGACTTCTCAACAGCCACGATGACTTCTACAGTCTTCAACATACGCTCAATCTCAGCATTGAGCCTTTGAGTATGTTCTTCATTTTCATAACCACGCATGAAGCATCGTGCCAGATATCCATAAGTGCATATGATTTGACTATCGCTGACTCTACGAATAGTTTTTGCTTCTTGGGCTTTTCCCTTATATTCAAGATAGTGCGCTATGAATTCTCGGCAGTCTTTCTTGTCGTAGAAATGTCCATACCAAGTCAATGCACTACCCAATGATTGCCTATCATCAGTAAAAATAGGTTCGTGTCCCAAATATTTTGCATCAGGATCGCGTGGATGTAGTTCTTTAATTTCAGTAGATTTGCTACGAGCCATATAAACTCCAATTGTTCTATGATAATATATATTCTAGCACCTTTCTTTATGGGTGTCAAGTCCTATTTAGCCGCTGTCTTTATTGCTAAATACTACTATGCCCAAATTATCTCTTTACCGACCTACCAAACAGAATGATTACAGATTCATGGATAAGACCATATCTGAGATGCTTACTGTTGGTGGTACAGATTTATACATACACAAGTACATGGGCCCAAATGCACAGACACCAAGTCCGGATTATACTCAACCACAATATATAAGTCCTGATCCTACACAAATTCAAGATTTGCTGTTTTTAGAAAATCGCGACCGTGTATATGATCCGGATATTTACAGACTAAGAGGTCACTATGGCGTTCAAAATCTAGATTTCGATCTAAGCCAGTTTGGCTTATTCTTGAATAATGACATTATTTTTATTACCGTCCACTACAATGATATGATCGATATTATTGGAAGAAAATTGATGGTGGGCGATGTTTTAGAATTACCACACTTACTAGATTATAATCCATTAAAAGAAACTATACCAGTAGCATTAAAAAGATTCTATCAAATCACGGATAGCAATTATGCAAGCGAAGGCTTTAGTCAGACATGGTATCCGCACTTATGGCGAATCAAATGCGAGCCATTAGTTGATAGTCAAGAATTCAGTCAGATATTACAAGAACCAATCAACACAGATAATTACCTAGGCCAGTGGGATAAAGATCAAGTTTATCCTGCTGGTTATGTAATAACTTTTGGCGATAAGAATTACATTAGCAAGATAGAAGTTCCTGCAGGAACAACACCACCTAATGCAACTTATTGGCAACTTGATACAAATCAAAATCTAAAAGATATATTAGCAACATATAACAAAAATATAGACATTAACAACGCACAACTTGAAGAAGCAAAACGAATCGTGCCTAAAGCAGGATACGATAATAGTAAGCTTTATGTAGTACCTACATATGGTGTATATGAAAGCAATAATGTTTTATCAGGTAAAAGAAACCAACCTGCTCCTCCAGTTGATATCATATCAAGTTCAGCAGGTGCCCCTAGCACTACTGGTACAGTAGTATACATGCGCAATCCTAAATATAAGAACCCTAGCGTAGGAATAAGAATCAGCAAGGATGTGATCAAGAGCATATGGGATATGACTGCTGACATGGATATCAAGGACAAATTCGATAAGTTCGTACAAGCCAGCATTGAAGTCACTGAAAGCACCCCATATACTTTACCAGAGGGTTCAGGTTCTAGGGCATTAGAAGGTCAAAAAGTTTTATCAATCATGTCAACAGGACCTATCACTGGACCTTATGGCACTGCTGATAACACTTATGCGACTGCTGATCAAGACCCTACACAACCAGGCTTCACAGGAACCATAAGCACACAAATGGACTTTCGCGCAGACTGCGATCCTGCATATCAATATATTAGTAGAGCAAGTCCTAGAAGTTTTGGATACGAGACAGCATACCTATCAGGTGATGGAAAAGCGCCCAATGGTTACCCCTCAGGTGCTGGGATAAGTTTTCCACAAAATCCGCAGGTTGGTGATTATTTCTTGCGCATAGATTATTTGCCGCAGATATTATATCGCTGGGACGGACAAATATGGGTTCGTATATCTACGAATGTTCGAACTGATACTGGATTCACTGCTAATGACAAGGCACAGAAATCAACTTTCATTAACAACGAATCACAGATATTTGATAATAATGAAGAAAAACTAATACCTTCTGCACAGCCGTTGTCAAGTATCTTACAGTTGGCTCCTGACAACCTACCACCTAAACCCTAAGAGTTACTAATGGCACAATTTTTTTACGACAATCAGATACGCAGATTCTTACTACAGTTTGCTAAGATTTTTAGCAACTGGTATGTGACCAAAGGAAAAGATCCAAACGGTAATGATATCATGTCTCGCGTACCTATTATGTACGGTGATCAAAGTAGAATAGTATCTACAGTCATAGCCAATAATAGCGCAAGCAATCTGCCTAGCGCACCATTGATGACTTATTGGATAACTGGACTTGAGTATGATCAAAGAAGAATGCAAGAGCCTACTTTTATAGACAAAATAAATGTGCGTCAAAGAGCATATAATTCAGAAACACAAACATATGAACAGACACAGGGACAAGCGTTCACTGTTGAAAGACTAATGCCTGTGCCTTATACATTAAGAATGCAAGTTGATATGTGGACTACTAACTATAATCAAAAACTAGAGCTTATAGAGCAGCTAGGAACATTATTCAATCCTGCACTAGAAATACAAAGCACTGATAACTTTGTTGATTGGACATCATTAACTGTAGTATACCAAGACGGTATAACATTTAGTAGCCGTAGCATTCCGCAAGGTACAGGCAATCCCATAGATGTATTGAGTTGGAAGTTCTATATGCCAATATGGATCAGTACTTCAACTAAACTCAAAAAGATGGGAGTCATAAACAAGATCATTGCAAGCATTTATAAAGGCAAAGCACTACAAGATATACAGGATGAAGATTTGCTATTAGGCACAAGACAAAAAATAACACCATATGGATATAAGTTATTATTGATAGGAAATAAATTACAATTATTACCTGCAAATGAAGCATTTTATCCTCCTAACACAGATTTGAACGATCCTAGCCCACCGGATACCAATCTATACTGGCAGAGCTTACTTAATGTATATGGCAAATTCAAGCCTGGAATAAGTCAGATATGGTTACAGAATCCATATATGGAAGATGATATCGTAGGTACTATAGTGCCTGATCCTATAGATGACAGATTACTGATTTATAATATAGACCCTGACACACTACCACAAAACACGCTTGATCCAATAGATGCTGTGATTAATCCGCAATTATCTGGCCCTAATGCAGGTTTGCCTGGTCCTATAAACGGTCGTAGATATCTTATAGTTGAGAGCATAGGCAGTGAAGGTAATACCACAATTAGTTGGGGTAATCTGATTGCTCAGGCTAATGATATCATTCAATATGATTCTTCAACGAATTCTTGGACAGTGAGTTTTAATGCATCAGAATCGACTACTGTTGAATATGTGACCAATCTTACTACAAACATCCAGTACCGTTTCGTTCAACAAGAGGAGCAATGGATGAAATCTTATGAAGGTTGGTACGATCAGGGCGATTACAGTATTGTAATTTAAATTGGTTTGTGCTAAACTTTTAAGATGAAAAATATTTCGGCTGGCATATTCTTTTATTGCCATACTACAAGCAGATTCCTATACTTGATGCGTAGTGATGCTAACTTTGCTTGGGGTGTGCCCGGTGGTAAGATTGAAATGGGCGAGACATTACTTGAAGGTCTAAAAAGAGAATGTATGGAAGAGATAGGTTTCTGGCCCTCTGATCCTAAACTTATTCCCATACAGATGTTTGTTAATAATACTTTTATATACCATACTTTTTTCTGTGCTATTGATGATGAGTTCATTCCTAAATTGAATACAGAGCATGTGGGCTTTGCTTGGATAGGACATGATCAACATCCTAAACCTATGCATCCTGGTTTATTCAGTACTATTAACATTGATATAGTCAAGGAAAAACTAAAAAACCTTACTGAAAATAAAAACGGGGCTTAAGCCCCGTTTTTACTAAGCCTTGAAAGACTTATCCTAACACTATCATCTTGAATGCTTCTACGCCGGTAGCGCCTAATACGGCTGCCGCGCCCATCAACATCCATTTAATCTTCTCCATACTAGCTAATTTGTCAGCCAATTCATCGTGAGACTTTCTATTAGTCGTTTCTAGTTCCCTTAATATTGTTTTAGTCTCATCCATGTTTTTATCTAAACAATCATGTAAATCCTTGACTTGAAATTTCAATTCGTCAACTTTCTCATCAATAACATTGATGCGAACTTGAAGCACTGCGATTTCAGTCTCAGCTTGCTCGACTCTTTTTGCCGCATTTACCGTTGACATATTAAGCCTTATTAATAGTCACGATTGGGTATGGTTGACCATCATAAGTGTTAGCAGCATAGGCTGTATTGAATGTACCAAATGCTGGTGAACTATTGTTAATATTTGCTGCATCATTTGGCAATGCTGTCTCGCCAGAAGTTGCTGTAAATATTTCAAGAGTATGATCACTTAGGCTCTGTACTAGAGTA
>Ga0194116_10005443_pt1 | contig 14011 bp, 14 predicted proteins | sample TA2MahsurfametaG_4_FD_148617 | JGI IMG/M metagenome (GOLD analysis project Ga0194116, IMG submission 148617) | Freshwater microbial communities from Lake Tanganyika, Tanzania - TA2015008 Mahale S9 surface | ecosystem: Environmental > Aquatic > Freshwater > Lake | place: Tanzania: Lake... | reverse complement strand
TTGGGGAATGGGGATTGGGGATTGGGGATTGGGGATTGGGGATTGGGCCCAATCCCCAATCCCCAATCCCCAATCCCCAATCCCCAATCCCCAAACCATACTAATAAATTCAGTTAAACATAATTATTTTATATTAAAAAAGTGCAGAGATAATTAAATTATTATTATATATAATTATCTTAAATAATTTTGCCTATCATTTTTTTACTTAATTTAAATCTAAGTATCATTTTCTTTAATCGAACTTTTAGTTTGAGTTTCTACAACTCAAAACATAAAGAAATTTTCCTTGAAATGCAAATTTTTTAATTTATTTTTAAATAAATGGATAAAAAAGAAGAATTAATTTCTATTTTAGTCGATAAAAACCCAGAAAATGAAACATTCAAACGTATTGATTAAAAATTCAAACTTAAAATAATTTTATAAATTTGATTTGAAAATATCATTTTATGATAAAAACTATTTGTAATCTTAAGTTAATTTGCTAGAATTCCCTTATTTAAAAATAATTAATTTTTAACTCTTCAGAATTTATTGAACTATTTTTTAGCAACTGAAAACCAAGAATCATCTCAAAATAATAAAAATTACGAAATAGAAAAAAAAGAATGCAGATATTGCCTATCAGAAGGTGCTTTAAATGAATTTATTACTCCATGCTTATGTGAAGGAACTATGAAATATGTTCATCAACAATGTTTGGAAGATTGGATAAAAAATTGTAATAAACCAATACAAGAAAGTATAAAAGGAGGCCATAAGTTTTTTTCAATCATTTGTGAAATTTGTAAATTTCAAATGCGATATACAAAAACATATAAAAATAATTTTTTCGTTTCTATCACAAAACTTCTAAGATCAATTTTTAGTAATATCAAAAGTACATTTCTGCTAGGTATTCATTCTGTTGTTATATATTTCATTTTTAGAAGATTTTCCATGATAATGAACGATATTCCTAAATTATTTGCTAAAAGAGCAAGGCCGAGTTTTTGGATGAATCTTTTTCATAATTTTACTGTTTGTTTCTCGATAATAATGGCGATTGATGATATTATTAGATATTATAGAAATATGTATGTTCAAAAAAGAAAATGTGTTGTAAAGTTTTTATCCGTTTCTGATTAAATTATAAAATTATTTTTAGTTATTTTATGAAAAAAAGCTTCTATACTTAAATATATCTATTAAATATTAATTAATGAACTTAAATAAAAAATTTTTTTTTACTGATATACTAAAAAATTTATATGATTTAATCTTATTTCGAAAATATATTTGATTGATTTAAATATTTTAAAAATATTTCTATAATAATTAAATAATCCTTTTAATTTTTATATTATCCAAGTTAGATAAAATTTATTAAATATAATATTAAAAGTAAATATCAGACTTAATTAATGCGAAATTATTCGAAAAATATTATTTGATAAGAAAAATTTATAATTAAAATGTAATTTTTTCAGTTTTCCTCATGAGATATTCTTTTGCTAATAAGTCTTCGGGTGTTTCTTCTAATAGAGGCTCTATAATAATTTTGAGCTTTTCATGATAGTTATTTATATAATTCAGCATATCTTTGCTTATAAAATTAAGGTCAAACAATTTATTTTCATATGGAACAATTGTTAAATTCTCAAAACAAAAAAAATTTTCGTCTTCATTGGAATCAGCTATTAAAAGATTATTTTCTATTCGAATCCCAAAATTATCTTTTAAATAAAAACCGGGCTCATTTGTAACAATCATTCCTTTTTGAAAACTGATTTCATTGTATTTGTTGGAAATAGATTGTGGACCTTCATGAACATTTAAGAAAAATCCCAATCCATGTCCTGTCCCATGCGAATAATCTTTTTGGACTTGCCATAAGTATTGTCTAGCTATAGAATCGAAATAAAAGCCTGTAAAATTTGCATCCTTTTTAAATTTGCATCTCTCTAAACTAAGATTTCCCAAAAGTACTCTTGTATACATTTCTTTTTCAAAATTCGAAGGGTTTTCACCAAAATATAATGCTCTTGTGATATCTGTCGTTCCATCACTTTTAAATTAATTTTATAAAACGTTGAACTTTAGATTATAAAACTTAAACATGAATTAATTTCTCTGAAAAAAATGCTTTTTACATATATTGGGCTCCTGAATCTAATAAATATATTTTATTTATATCAATTAAAGAAGAAGTTTTTTCATCAGGTCTGTAATGTATAATAGCTCCATTTCCACCTGAAGCAGAAATAGCAGAGAAGGATTCTCCCATGTAATATCTGCCCTTTTTCCTGAATTCAATTAATTTTTGTGTACATTCAAATTCACTAGGAGGATTTGATTTCTTATTTTTCACTGAATCTAAAAGACGTTTTTCCAACCAAGAATAAAATCTTATTAAACAAACGCCGTCTCTTTTATTTGCTTCTCTAAGCGAATTTATTTCAATTTTGTTTTTTTGACTTTTCAAATGCTGAATTGGATCTTCATTTAAAAAATAAAAACTTCCTTTTTTGTTTTTGTTTAATTTCTCAAATAAATTTTGATTTAAAGAATTTTTATCACAAATCAAACATTCCTTAAATTGATCTATTTCAGCTTTGAAATTATTATATACTCGAATTTCGATATTATTCTCATTTAAATGTTTCTCAATAATTGGTTCTTGAAATTTTATTTTATTTGAATAAAGATATAATTTATAGCTATTAAGTTGAGAGTAATCTTTGAAAAGTACAGCGTATGAAAAAAATAAAGGATTAAAATCAATGTCATTTCCTCGGAAATTAGTTAACCCTATATATTTATAAGTATTTTTAAATTTGAAAATGAATAAAAATTATAATTAATCCAAAATTGAAGGTTTATCACATGCAATATTATCTAGTCTTGTAATTATAAGGCCCAAGCAGTTTTTGTTTTCTTTAGCTTCTTTATAGAAATCACAATCAAAGTATTTTGACTCAATAAAATCAAATGCTTCTTTATATTTTTCTATCGGAGTTTTTCCACAAAAATCAACACTATGTAAAATAACTTTAGAATCAGAATATATTAGATCTTCTTTTTTTCTAATAAAATCAATTAGATTTTCATTATCAGCTAAGACTTCAATGTCTAATTTCTCCCAAGTCGATGTAAGTTTTTTATATTTTTCTATAAGATTATTATTTAAAATTTACCTTGAGTAATAAGATTAGTATCAATTCCTATTTTTAATGTTTTATATAAATATTCTTTTTTGATTTTTTTATATAATATTTCTTCAATATATTTATTAATTGAAACTTCGTTTTTTTCCATTTTCATTAGCTTCCAATCTATACTCAATTCATTTTCTGCTTGAATATAATATCTACCATCAGTCCATAATAAAGCTTCCTCTTGAGTTATCAATACAATTGCATTACTCCCAGTAAATCCAGAAATAAAAGCTACTCTTTCATCAACTGACGATAAATATTCATTCTATCTTTATTTTAAATCTAACTTAAAATTATAAGAAATTCTAAAAATACACTATTTAAAAAATTAAATACATCATGCGAATCTGTTCTTGGCAAGATATAAGCTTCATATCCTCTAGATTTAATTAAACTTCGAATAGCTGATAAATTATTTATTTTTTGATTATTAATCGTTGTAGAATTGTCATTGTTGTAAATGTTCTTTTTTGTGATTTTATCTTTTATTTTATAAAATTTATTTTTTAAAATTTTGTACTGATTTTATTTGAAAATGTAAAAGCATTTTTCATTATTCTGCAAGAGTTACTACTATAAATACTTTTGTGGTTATTGATGAATAAATGTTCTAAATCGGTTTTTAATGGTTTTGTAAAATTATAAATATATCTTTTTATATCTGAATTGATGAAATATTGTTTTTTAAAAATTGAAATTTTTTTCTCCATTACAAAAGTAATAAATAAGTAATTTAAAATATAAGAAAAATTATTTATGAAAAGAAGATAAAAGTATTAAATATTAATTAAACTTGAACTGAAATTAATTATAATTCATTCTCATTCGATTTATTTATAAATATATAAAAATTTAAAGTTTTAAAATAATAAATTATGGATAAATATATTAATATTTATTTTTTTAGAATTCTCTGCCTAAAATCAGTCGCATACTCAATTGTATACATTTTAGCTATTGATCGATATCCTATGAAATCTTGACATCTTATCAAATTTCCTTAATAGAATTATTCATAAGCTCAAATATTATCAAAAAAATAATCTATTAAAAATTTAATTATTGGTAGATTACCAATTAACATTGAAAGGCCATTTAATATGTTATTTACCATTAAATGGCATTTCAAAAATTGAGTTTTGGAAGTTAAGAAAAACTCATATTGAATTTAGCCCAATTTATTTATCTTAAATTATTATAAAATCATACCGCAATCACAATTCAATGGTGAATCTGCATTTGGATTATTTAATAAATCAAGAATAGCTCTGCAAACACTTTCCAAAGTCCATTGAGGACTCCATTTATCTTTGAGTAACTCAAAGCAAATTTCTCCTGTTTCGAAATGAATGTTAGGATGAAAAATTTTTGTTATAAATTGGCACTTAGGAGGATTAATTGGATAATCAGAAGGGACATTTATGTTTACAAAAAAAATCCCTTCTTCAAATGGTGTATCTGGAGGGCCTTTTAATTTTGCTTGCCATTGAAAAATGTTGTTTTTATCTCGTAAAAATAATTGAATCTCGTAATTCTCATCAAATTTCATATATTGTTTTAATTCTTTATTCAATCTTGTAGTTGTCATATTCATTTTTGTTATAAAATTATAAGTTTATTTTATATTTTAGTAGATTTTAAAAAATATATAAAATAAAAATTTTTGATTTTTCTTCTTTTTATACCAAATTGAATTATCCTCATTCAGATATGATTCTTGAAAATTAATCAAATTTTATATTTATCACTTTAACACATAAGGTCCAAACTGTGGGATATAGATTTCTTAAATTCAAATATTTTGAAAATTTCATATAACTTTAATTTCTTGAAAGAATATTAAAAAAAAATTTTTGAATTTCAAAAATTAAAAAATTAATTAAAATTCTTTTTTCCAAAAAAATAGTATTTACTCTATTTCAAACAAAAAAGAAGAAATTTTGTGGTAATTACCTGCGATGAAGTTGGATTTGTTTTTCATTTATTATATCTAATAATTCCAAAAAATAAACAATCAGTCTCTTTTTCATTGCTTTACCATTTACATTTTAATCTTCTTAAATAAATCTGCTTGATATATTAGAGAAAGAATGGGTAAATTAGGTAATAATCTATAATATTATAAATTTTTATTTAATAAAAAAATTTTGTAAGATATACACAAATTTAAAATTCAATGATCTCTCCTTAAAATGTTAGTCTATGTTAAATAAAAAAATAAAGTTTCTAAAAGAAAATAAAGGATAGCTATCGTAAAACCAGGTATAATTAAACCAAATCATATATAATAAAATTAATTTTAATATTGTTTAAAAATAATTTAATTACTCTTTATTTTGGTTTATTTAATTAGGCATTTCTTAAAAAGTTTAAAACCCTAAATATTTTAATTGTTTGCTGTTTATTTTTGGTCAAAATTAGTAAATATAAAAATTTTAATTGGAAAAAATTTTAAAAAATTCTTTAAATTTTTATTTAAATTAGATTATTAATTGTCAATAATCGAATTGGATATTTGAGAAATAAAAATTTTAAGCTTTTTATGTTTGAATCTGAATTAAATCCCCAATTCGAATTCAATGTGCTCTAATTAGAATTCTATGAAAATTATAGAAATTATATTTCACTAATCAAATTTAAAAATTAAACTTTGTTTTGACTTTATTTTCTAATTTAATATATGTAATAGAAATAAAAATATTTTAGTAATTAATGAAATATTAATTGACTAATAAATAATTATTATGATAAGTTCTCCATTTTTTAAGTTGAAATGATTTTATTAAATTCAATTTGCATTCTTGAATAATAATTTTTTTATTTCTGGTGTTGCGGTTTGTTTAAGCAAATCAATTCTTTTATCCAGGGTATTGTCAACTCTAATTTTACCTTTTAGGGAAGCTAAAAATACTCCTCCAATACTACATATATGAAAAGAATATAAAAACCATAAATCATTTGTTTGAAAATTGAAAATTTTATTTCAATATTTGAAATTTAGCATAAAAAATTAAACAATAAAAATACATATTTTCAGGTAAGAAATATTTCGAATCTAGAGTAATATTACAGTCAAAATTTTTAAATTTGTTGGAATTTTTTTTTAATAAATCTAGAAATTCTTGTTTAGCTGGTTCCAATAAACTTGAAACTAATTCAACATCTTCTTTTTTACAGATTACATTAACATTTTCATCAAGTAACTTAATTAATCCTTCAATAATAAGATTTTTCATAGTATTTTCATAATCTTTTGGTTTATTTTTGATTCTTTGAAGCAATGCATTTCTTGTTTCTTCAAAAATCGCATTAATATAATCAATTTTGATTTTAAATTTTTCTAATCTCAGTTTGTTGACTTTTTGAGAGTGCTCTCTAAATAAATATTTAACATAACAAAGATTATCATCGAAAAATTTGTATTATTCAAAATTTGTGAATATAATTTTATAATTATGTCAATTACACTTTAATTTTTATTTTGTATTCGTCTAATTCTTTTTTAATTTTAGCAGTAATTTCTGCTTTAAGAGGTTCCAAGTATGCAGATTTATCTAATTTTATTTAACTATAATTACTTGCTTCAGCAGAACGTTTAGCTTCATTTTGAATTGCAGCAACTTTTTTTTCTGTTTCGCTTTTAATATAATTTATCATGTTTTGCAAGTTCTTTAACATAAATTGTTGATCCTGATTCATCATTTTTAATTAAATAAAATTTTATTAAAAAATTTTAATAAATATCAACTTTTTAAATCTTTGAGAAAATGTAAATAAACATTTATTGAATTTAATCTTGTGATTATCTAATATCTTTATCATTAACACACAATGTATATTAAAGCAAATTTGAATCATATATTAAATATTTTTGATAAAGATTATTAGGAGAATTACTTTTAACTGAACATTCCACTTAATTCTTGCTAGGACTTAATATAAATTAATAGTGTAAATAAATTTTATAAATGTATAAGAATTTTAATGAAGGATTCAAAATTCAAAATAACTTAAGCAATAATAAAATAGAATCACGAATGCAAGAATCGAAAATAACAAACAATGTTAGTGAAATACTTTCTTCTTCTATTAATAACGGTTTAAAAAATAATAATTCAAATTCAGCCAATTATTATATTAAAAATAAAAATGAAGATTTGAATAATATCGATAAAGTCAATTTTTCTCAATTTGATAGGGGTAAATAAATAATAAAATATATAATTAAAAAAAATTAATTTTATAATTCTTTATATTTTAAAGGGTTTCCGGATAGTGTTAATACTAAAAAAAATATTAGAAATTCATTCCTTTCCCAATCAAAATCTCAAATTTTAATTAGCACAACAACTAAAGGTTCAAGTAAATTAAATGCTGACATAGAATCCTCGATGAACAATCAAAAATATCAAGATTTTAAAAACTTAGACAGAGATTCAGAAGTCAGCGAGTTAAAGGTTGCGATTAAAAGTAATAATGAGAGTTGTGAGTCTTCTTATATAAGAGATAAATTTACACCGAATAGAATTGAAAATCATCAGAATCATAAATTACAAGCGAAAAACAAAACATCCAGAAATACGATTATAAATGATAAAACTTATTTTAAAGAATCAAGAAATAATTTGAAAAAAAATACAAATGAAAATTTAAATAATAATCAATCTCCGCATAATCTCCAAAGTTCTAATACGCTTAATACTGAAAAATTTGATAGGAGCTTTACTTCTCTAATTACCAGAAATAATCATATATATTCTGCACCTCAAAATCAAAAATCTATTTTAACTAATAACTCAAATTATTTTATAAAATCAAACAAGGAAATTTTGAATATTAAAGTAAGAGACTTTGGAGAAATAATTGATAATTATAATAATAAGAATACTGGTTACTTTCATAAAGAAAATATCAATACTTCTAATTTGAATAATAATTTAGATAAAAAATTCAAAGAATTTAATAACGAATTGATAAAAATTAAAGAAAATGGAACTAATTTCAATGATGGTATGTTCGTAACTTCAACTGTTATAAATGGTGAATCAAAAGAAGAAACTATTAGTAAAATGAACTTAAGTTCAAGACAGATCTTTACTAGAAGAGAAGAAAAATTAGTAAAAAATATAATCAGCGATTTTTCCAATAATAATTTAAATAAGGCAACAGAAGGAGCATTTAATAAAAATTTAAGGAATAAAAACTATAATGGTAATTCAGAGGAGTCGAGAGCAGAAGAAATTATAGTTCTAAATAAAATTATACAGGATGAAATTAACAGAAGAAATAAAAATATTAATCATTGTGGCTTAGGATCGCAATACAATAAAATTTGTTCATTTGATTTAAAGTTTAATCAAGAACTGGGGAAAATGTCAAGAAACTATGGAAAAATAGAATCAAGACAAAAATTCGCCAATAAAGATCAATATGATGTATTAATTCAAGAAGTTAAAGACTTCAATTCATATAGAAATATTAAATTATTGAATGAAAAAAGTAATCACAGATTCAGACTAATGCCTCTAATTAATAATAAAAAGAATTCTTTAGGAGTTTTGGCAAATAATTTCTTTTTAAATCTGAAATCGCAAAAGGAACATCCTGATTACATTGACATTAATCAAGAATTTGATAATTATTTCAATAATAAAAAAGAAGAAGAAAAATATAAATCGCTGTTTATAGAAGAAAATGAAAAAAAATAAATTGAAAGAGAATTTGAAAACAAAATTAAAATGAGCGAGTTTTATAAAATTAACTTTAACAAAAGAAGGAATAATTTTTATTTGTAAAAATATTTTTTGAGTGTTTATGGATTAATAAAGTAATTATTTTTAAATGTTTATTAGGCTACTTGATTCTGATGATTTTATTTATAAATTAAGTAAAAAATTATAAAAATTTAATATACATTATAATAAATATGCTAATGGTTTATTTTAAGGTATTTTATTATCATAATATTCTTTAAATAATTTTATTTTTGTTTCCCCATAAATCTTACATTTAAAAAAATATAAAATATCGATTAATAAATAGATTTATCAATATTCTGAAATGAATTTATTTTTAATTTTCGTTATCATTTTTCGATTATTTATTAAAAAAATCTACTTTCATATACCAATTGTCTTATCCATATTATGAAATTTAAAAATTTTAAAGGATTTTAATCTTTATTATTCTTTGATTTAACAAAATAATTGACATAAAGATATTGATTTTACCTTGCATTTATATTAAATAAATGAATGAATTAATTTAATTTCTTATACCACTTATATGTATAATAATTTATTTTAATAAAAATTCGAATAACCCTTTATTATTTATAGTAATTCATTATTATTATTTTATTTCAATTAAATTTAATTTATCTGTCTCTTCAGGATAGCATTTATATTTAAATACATGATAAATATAGAAAGGTAGCCATGAAATAATTGCTAAAAACAAGGTCTTTAAGATCGATTTATAATCAAAAATAAAATCAACATCAAGTATACTGTCGAGAAATGTAATTGATAAAAGATAAACTACTAATGTTCCCATAATTGAAAAAAACATATATCGATGAAAAGTTTTTATCTTTAAAAATAAATAAAAATTATAAAATTGATCAACTTAATTAATGAAAAATTAAATAAAGTATTTATTACTTCTGAGTAAACATTTAAAAGCTCAGCGAAAATCAAAACAGTGAATGTTATAGTTGCTATTTTCAAAAAGATATTTTCAAAAATTATCACAGCACCAATCATAATTACTGAAGCTTGAAAAAGGCTTTTCCAGAACCACCAGAGAAAAGCTTTAATTGACAGTTCTCTTCCTTTTAATAAATTTTTATATAAAGTCGGGAATTTCATCACATTTTTAAATCCTGTGTCTTGATCAAGTAAAAGTGAAATTACTGGAATATTAGTATAAATTGTAGAATACCCTAATATTAGCACTCCGTTGTATATAGGGACTGCTAAATTATAAAAGATTATAGAAAATATAAATTGTATGAAAGAAATTATTAGGCCTCTATGAATAACGAATTTTGAGATTGTTGCTGTGTTTTTATAAGATAATCTACCCAACCATAACATCAAATGACTTAAATGTTTGAATTTTGTTATGGAAAAATCTGCTGCTAATGATGCTTGAAGCCCTTCTTTCCCAACTAAACCAATTCCTACATCTGCTTGTTGAATCATAGCGACATCATTACCACCATCTCCTATTGAACATGTTCTCTTTTTTGTGTATTTTTTAATTTGCTTTACGATTTTTGCTTTTTGAGTTGGAGAGCATCTACAGCATACTACGGAAGGTGCCTTATATGATAAATAATTTGAATAATTATTATATTAGATTAAAAAAAGCGCTTTAACAGCTAAATAATTTAATATAAATAAATAAATTTTAAATTTTGGTTCTTTATTGAGTATAAAAAATACACAAACTGATTAATGCTAAAAATATCAATTTAGGATTAATCATTAACCTTTAAAGTTAAATTATACCTTCATTGCAATTTCAAAAAATTCTTTTTCATGATGATTCAGGGCAAGCTCTAAACAATCTCCATCAATAATTAAAACTGTTTGAGATATATTAGCCTCTAGTTTCTTTAACTCATTACTAACATAGTGATTTTCCTTTGCTTTATCTCTAATAAAAAATAACTTATTTGCCTTGCTTTTTAATCCTGCTGAAATTGAAATACAAGTGGCAGTTTCAACTTTATCTCCAGTAAGCATCCATATCTTTATTCCTGCATTTCTTAAAGATTCGATTGTGTTGCATACATCATCCTGTAATAAATCTTCAACTCCAGTTACTGCAAGAAAATCCATATCGGTTTCCAACTTTGAAATTACTTCTAAAATCCTTTCATTTCGATTATCCAAAAAAACTCTTGCATCATTAAAATCACTTTTCCATTTTTGATAAAAGTCTTCCGAAATTATTTTTTGTGTAAAAACTAATGTTCTTAATCCTATACACGCTAAATTTTCAGCGTTTTCTTTGATATAGCTTTTGTATTCTTGCTTGACAAATTTTTCCATAACACTTTCAGCTCCTTTTAAGTAAAAAATAATATGGTTGTGCTTTTTACTTCTTAAAAGAATTCCCATTCTTTTTGTTTCGGAAGAAAATGGGAAATTTGCTAAAACTTCATATTCTTCTATGACTTCAAATGCATTTTTAATTTTTATTTCTTTGTCATTTCTAAAAACTAAAGTCATATTCAATTCTTCGGCAGTTTTTACTAAAGCAACTTCATCTGGTGAGCTTGCTTGATAATTTATCTTTTGATTTCTCTTTTGTATAACCTTTTCTTTCTTTTTTGCTACTTTTTCATTATTGAATTCTAAATTATCTGAGATACTTTTTTTTTCAAAATCTGATTGGTTTTCTTTCTTTTCAACTTCAGTCTCAATTGGAATATTATTGGATATTCTATGTTTTTCAACATCCAATACCACTTCGTATTCTCTTTTCAATTCAGATTCTCGCCTGTTAACGTTCAAGAAATAGCTTTCGTTGCCTTTGTTATTTCTATAATTTTCACTTTCCTCTAAAATTTTTGAGTTTCTTTCTTTTTTATTCTCATAATAGGTAATATTATCTTCAATTAAAGTTTTATTTATTTTATCATTCTCGAATAAAAAATCATTTGTGAGTTTGTTTTCATCATTTTCTTCAAATACTGGAGTAACATTATTACACAGCGCCATTGCTGCAATAGTATCTCTAATTATTTTATTTCTATTTCTCCTTATCCTTTTACCATAAAAACTCTTTGTTAATTTACTATCATTTTTAACTAAATTTTTGATGCTAATAATATCTGAATTTTCTCTTTTGTGAAAAGAATTGGTAAGTAAGGCAATTTCATTTCCTAAATAATTATTAGTAAATTTTCTATACTTATAATATTACCGGAGTTATCATTTTTTATCATATTGAAAATATCCATTGCAGGGGCATCAAATTTCTCACATTCATCTTCTAAAATTAATTTAATATCATTAAAGCTATCTAATCCAAAATAATCATTTTCCAATGCAAGTCTTTTGAACTCCATTTCATTTTTCGTTAGTGTTCCAGTTTTATCAGAAAAAATGTATTCTATTCTTCCTAATTCTTCGGGTATTGTAGAATTTCTTGCGATTGAATCTGGAATTTGTTCATCTTTATTAATACGTCTAGAATTTACTGCTTTAGAAATATCGAGATTTACTGCCAAAGAAATCGGAATTATTGCGCAGAGTAAAACAACAAATCTAAAGAAGTCTAGGATTATAGAAATAAGACTGGCTAGAAAACCTTTCAAAAAGGTTATGATAAGAGCAGAAATAAGCATTATAAAGAATAAAATTTTCGATAAGTAATTTAGCTCAAGATCTAGCGCTCCCTTTTTAATTGTAGGATTTGAAGAATTCATTTGGAACCTCGCCTCTCTTCCTGTATAAATAACTATTCCCACAGCTTTTTTTGAAGCCAAGATAGTACTTGCCCACATAGTATTTTCAAGTTCTATGGACTCCTTATTGTTTTTGTACACGTTTATATTATTAGAATTATCATTTGTGCTAAGAATGTTGTTATCTTCAAAATCTCCATATTCATTTTTATATATTTTTAAAACTCCTTTAAATTCATAAATCATTTTAGAAGGTGGATCATATTCAAAATGCCCAGTTAAATTAAACAATGCCTCTAATGAGTCTAAAGATTGTAAAAGGCTTGGGGCTTTCCTAAGTTTCCAGTCGGTTTCACCATCTAGTTGATCTGTTCTAATAAAAACAGTTCCGCTTTCATCAAAAGTCTTTAAGATTATCATATCTGCAGGAATTCTTTGATTTTGATTGATTTCAATAATATCTCCGATTTTTATATCTTGTGATTTGATTGGCCTTCTATTAACAGCATTGTTTCCGTCTGAATTAAGTAACGTATATTCTTGTGAGTTTGTAATATTATCTTGCTTGTATCGATATATATCATCTATTGCTTCTTTGAATAAAGTAACACAAAGGACGAAAACTAAAGGGGCAACATATGAGAAAAGAAAACCAATTTTTAAAGCATCGAAAAATTGCGTTATAACCATTAGCAGGTAAAATTGATTTGAAAAGTAAGAAAATTGATTAAATAGTACAACTGGAAGAAATGTTAGGAGATTGTATTTTTGATTTTTTATTTTATTTTGAAAAAATGTGTAATTTCCATGGGGATTATTTATTTCTACTATACGCTTATTTTATTAGAGAAGCTTTTTTGTGAAAAAATTTATTAAATTAAGATTGATATATTTTCAAAATAAAAATAAGTGATAAGAAATTTTCGTTTGAATTTCATGTTTTTATTTTTTTTTTTAAAGATAAATTTAATTAAATTTACCTTATTAGTGAGATCTATCTTTTTACAAGAAGGAAGAAAAAAATAAATGAGTTTTTGGCAGCAATTGTATCTTTTCTAAAAAATATTAGTTTTATAAATATATAAAAACTAAGTTTTTATGGAATTAAAATAAAATCATATTCAGGAAATTTTACATTTTTCAAAATTCTTTTCTTATTAATTGTTTGAAGAAAACTTTCTCTTAATCCTATGTTAATAAGTTAGAATATTTTTACTTTCTTTTTCATCATTTGAATTTTCCATAAATTTGATTTATTTATAATAATTTTTTGAAATTATGATAATTTATTATAAAAAACATAAAGTTTTTAATTATTATTATCTTAGAAAATTGAATTACCTTCCTTATTTGATTTCATTATGAAATATATCATCATAGAAGTGTTTAA
>Ga0194116_10005442_pt1 | contig 14011 bp, 14 predicted proteins | sample TA2MahsurfametaG_4_FD_148617 | JGI IMG/M metagenome (GOLD analysis project Ga0194116, IMG submission 148617) | Freshwater microbial communities from Lake Tanganyika, Tanzania - TA2015008 Mahale S9 surface | ecosystem: Environmental > Aquatic > Freshwater > Lake | place: Tanzania: Lake... | reverse complement strand
TCGGTTGGGATGTAGCATTTAAAGAACTGTCTGTAGGAGACTTTGCTAAAATCGAGATGCCGGCATCTTTTGCATACGGTTCTAAAGGTCTCGGAGACGTGATTTCTGCCAATTCAAGCATTTGGCTGTATGTAAAAATACATTCATTTGTTTCTCCAAGTACAGATTCTGCTGGAATTAAATCTTGGTTAATTAAAGGTGGACAATCTTCTGAATTAGATAAAACGGATGATAAGCAGTTTTATCTTCACATGACCGCCTCCACAAAAAGGAACCCAAATGTTATTAATACATATTTTAATAATACACCAATACGCTACATACCTGGTCAAAATGCGCTCGTTCCCGGCCTGCGTAAAGTTTTAAAGAATGCTAAAGTTGGTGAGCATTATTTTATCCTGCTGGAAGCTAATCAGGCTTATGGTAAATATGGTTTTTCGAATAAGGTAAAGCCAAATGAATCAGTTCTGTTTAGTGTTGAAGTTGATGAAATAAAAGCCATTTGATTTTTTTTATAATTTTATACTTTGTAATAACACATTTTGTCATTTAAGATTATCTTATTTTTTTTAATAATAAATGTTCCACTTTTACGAGCACAAAAATGTGTAGATACCATTGAGACAAATATTGGAAAAATACTAATTTTTTCGAACCAAACTTGGCGTTTATATAACGAGAATACATTTGATGGCATCATGAATAAAAGAGTACATGATTTTATGACAAAAAATCAGGTTTTCTCCTACAAAATAAATTGGAACAATAACTCTTGCTTTTCGGGGGTGCGTAATGACCTTGGTCAATTGAAGGACTCTATTTGGGTGCATGTGAATGGCGGAGAAAGTAGCGCGTATTTTCCTCCTGTGTCTGGAGCCGTTACATCAACATATAAGTATAGAAATGGCAGGTACCATTTAGGAATGGATTTAGATCTCGAAACAGGGGATACGGTATATGCTGCATGGTCTGGTAAGATACGCTATGCTAAATACAACGAAGGAGGTTATGGGAATTTAGTTATTATGAGACATCCTAATAGTTTTGAGACTTTTTATGCCCATTTAAGTAAGATTTTAGTTTATCCAAATCAAGAGGTAAATGCAGGAGACGCAATAGGTTTAGGCGGAAACACAGGTAGATCTTATGGGTCGCATTTACATTTTGAGGTAAGATTTTATGATGCCACGATAAATCCCGAGGAGATTATTGATTTTCAGTCAAAAAAAATAAAGAAGGACAGTGTGCTATTGCACAAATCTTTATTTCGGGCGGGGGCAAAACCTAGTGATTATTATCTTTCTGAAAGCATTGACGAATCGGATAATGAAAAAAAGGTTTTTGATGAATCAAGTGATCAACCTGCAACGGTTAAACCAAAGCCTGTTGTGCGTTCTACACAAGCTAAATATTACAGAGTGAAATCAGGAGATTCGCTTTCGACGATTGCACGAAAGCATAATACAACTGTTTCTCAACTCTGCAAGCTTAATGGTTTAAAAACTACCAGCGTGTTACAAGTAGGTAAAAGTCTCAGAGTGAAATGAAAAGGGTATTTTTGGCTATTTCATTTTTATTTTTGATAGTGGCATGTTCCGATTACTCGAGGATTGTGAAAGGAGATGATTATTCGCTGAAATTTGAAACAGCAAATGCCCTTTACAACAAGGAGGATTTCGATCGTTGCATTGTTTTGTATGAACAAATTTACCAACATTCACCTCGGACCGGCGAAGGTGAACTTGCATACTATCGTTTGGCGAAATCATATTTTGAAACAGAGGACTATTACATGGCAGCGTATTATTTTGATTCATATTTATCGCGATTCCCTTTTGGTCCAAAGGTTGAAGAATCGATGTTTATGAAAGCACTTTGTAGTGTACGAAACTCTCCAAGTTATTATCTCGATCAAGGTGAAACCGATAAGGCAATAAATAATATTCAGGATTTTATAAATCGTTATCCTGACGGTAATCGAGTGGATACTTGTAATTTAATAATGGATGAATTACGATTTAAAATTGAACGGAAGGATTTTGAAGAGGTAAGACTTTATTCAAAAACTGAAAATTACCGCGCTGCAGTAACTTCTGCAGAGATTTTTTTATCTAAATACAGTAAATCCGTATTTCTTGAAGAAAACGGCTATTTATTGGTAATGAATTCGATTTTACTTGCACAAAACAGCATTGACAGTAAAAAACAAGAAAGAATTGAAAAAACTATGGAAAGATTCCGTAACTTTGCCTTCCAATTCAAAAATTCTAGTTATTTAACCAAGTTAAAAACAATGGTGGAAAAAATGGAATTGGATCAAGATTTAAAATAAGTTAATGAACATGAGTGTAAAAAATTTTGCAGCTGAAAAGACAACGGTAACAAGAGATACCATTCTGTTGGAGGAGAAAACCGGAAACATCTATGAATCCTTAGTAGCTATTTCCAAAAGGTCAAATCAAATTAGTGTGGAGATGAAAGAAGAGCTCAATCAAAAGTTGCAAGAATTCGCGTCTTCTAGCGATAATTTGGAGGAGATTTTTGAAAACAGAGAACAGATCGAAATCTCTAAACATTATGAGCGCATGGCAAAACCAACTGCCATAGCTACCCAGGAATTATTAGAAGATAAAATTTATGTTCGTCATCCTGAAGAAGATCAATAATGACAGGAAAGCGCATCCTTCTCGGAATAACAGGAGGTATTGCAGCGTATAAAATTGCTTACCTCATAAGGATTTTAAAAAGTAAAGGGGCAGATGTCAAATGTGTAATGACTCCTGCCTCTTCTGATTTTATAAGCCCACTGGTTGTCAGTACGCTTTCAGAGAATCCTGTTGCAATAGAATTTTGGAATAAAGGCTCGGGTGAATGGAACAACCATGTGGAACTAGCTCTCTGGGCAGATCTCTTTCTCATCGCGCCTGCAACGGCAAATACGATTTCTAAAATGGCTTCAGGTGCCTGCGACAACTTACTTTTAGCCACTTATTTTTCGCTTAAATGCAAAACAATTATTGCACCAGCCATGGATTTGGATATGTATCAACATCCAACGCTACTCCGCAATCTTCATCAATTAATTGCAGACGGCGTGCAGGTAATACCGGCGACCTCCGGAAAATTAGCGAGTGGTCTTGAAGGGCAGGGTAGGATGGAGGAACCGGAGAGAATTGCAGATTATTTAAATGAGGCCATTTATTCAAATATAATTTCTGAAAGAAAACTACTTATAACAGCCGGCCCTACCTATGAAAAAATAGATCCCGTGAGGTACATCGGAAATTTTTCGAGTGGAAAAATGGGATTTGAATTAGCAGAAAAAGCACTTTTAATGGGATATCAAGTTACGTTGATATCTGGACCAGTCAACCTTGAACTAGTCCATCCTCTTCTGAAAAGAATTGACGTATTATCTGCTCGAGACCTCATGGATTGTGTCGAAGAAAACTGGAGTTCTCAGGATGTTGGTATTTTCGCTGCTGCTGTTGCGGATTACCGCCCGATTGAAATGGCAAGCCAAAAAATAAAAAAGAAATCCGCTGATTTTGAATTAAAACTTATACGAAACCCGGATGTTCTGGAGTGGGCGGCAAAAAATAAAAAGAAAGGACAGTATGTGATGGGGTTTGCATTAGAAACCAATAATTCCAGTGAGTATGCGTTATCTAAATTGAATGACAAAAATTTGGACGCTATTGTTATGAATTCAATGGAAAATGAAGGAACCACCTTTCAATCAGATTGGAATAAAATTACTATTTTGAACAGAGATGGGACAAGCGAATATTTTGACAAAAAACCAAAATCGCAAGTAGCATTGGATATTCTAAATTTTATTGAAAAAGTATGCTGAAATACTACCTGTCTATACTGTTTTTGTTTGGGTTTGTCATAAAAAAATATGCGCAAGAGCTGAATTGTCAGGTAGATGTTATCGTTGATAATAAGGTTGAGATTACCTCCACGGAGAAGGAAATTTTAGATCAATTAAAACAAATGACATTCGACTTTATGAATAATACCACATGGACCAAAGATAAATTCAGTATTGAAGAGCGTATAAATTGTATTTTACGTATTCAAGTAAAAGGAATTGCAGGTACTGGAAATTATATCGGGAGTATATCCATTCAATCAAGTAGACCTGCTTTTAATTCCAATTATAATTCAGTTTTATTTAATTTTCAAGACGATGACGTCCAAATAGCATTCTCTCGAAATACCGTTTTGCAGTATGCTCAAAATCAATTTAAGGATAACCTAACCTCAATTCTAGCATTTTACGCATATTTTATCATTGGAATGGACTATGATTCATTCTCCCTAAAAGGCGGAACACCTTATTTTACCGAAGCTCAACAAATTGTTTCAACTGCTCAATCTACTAACTTTGCGGGTTGGAAATCAAGCGAGTCAGGTAAAAAGAATCGTTTCTGGCTGGTAGATAATATTTTGCATCAAATTTATGAACCTTTGAGAGAGTGCAACTATACATATCATCGCGATGGAATCGACAAGTTGTACGAGAACAAGCCGTCTGCAAAAAAAGCCATGTTTGATGCACTGGATAAACTAAATCCCATTATTCAGTTGCGGCCAAACAACGTGAATGTTCAAAACTTTCTCTACGGGAAATTTTTAGAATTTAAAGGTGTTTTATCGGACTCAGAATTGAAAGAAAAAACTGATTTTGTAAATCTTCTAAAAAAGTTAGACTCAGGAAATTCTTCCCGTTATGCTGAAATAATGAATTAATATGCTCAAGCAGCTTACTATTCAAAATTTTGCAATAATAGAACGGGTGAAATTAAGCCTTCAACCAGGTTTTACAGTTATTACAGGAGAAACCGGATCTGGTAAGTCTATGTTATTGGATGCTTTACATTTGATCTTAGGCGAACGCGCGGATTTCAGTATCATTGGTGCATCGGCTAATAAAGCCGTTGTAGAAGGAAAATTCGATTCAAATCAAGAAATAAGTTCGTGGTTAAAGCGTCATGAAATTGATCAGGATGATGAACTCATCGTTCGACGCGAGATAACAAAGGAGGGGAAATCAAGAGCATTTATCAACGATACTCCCGTTAATTTAAATCTTCAACGTGAATTGGCAATTAAATTAGTTCATATTCATTCTCAGTTTAACACCATTGAACTAAAAGATAAGCGCTTTCAAATGGAATTGTTTGACCATTTGGCAGACACCTTTGATTTAGCCTCCTCCTTTCAAAGAGAGTTTACGTGTTATCAGGAAGAGAAAAGTAAACTTAATACCTTAAAGAGTACGTTACATGACGCAGAGAAGTCAATAGACTATACACTTTACTTGAGAGAGGAACTGTCGAAATTGAATATGTCTTGCATCAACTATGAGGACTTAGAAAAGGAATTGAGGCGTGCAGAAAATCAAAGTGGTTTGAATGAATGTTATGCGAGTATTGCATCTGTAGAGGAAGAGGGCAATGCATTGGATATCTTAAAACGGCTAAGTTCGTTAACGGACAAATGGTCTGATATTGATGGACGGTTGAAAGAATTATCAGAAAGAATTTTAAGCGTTCGTCTAGAGTTGAAAGATATTGCCTCTGTTGCAAATGGCAATATTTCAGAATCAGAGTTGTCAGTATCAGAAGCGAGTGAATTAATGCAAAAGATTGATGAATTCAATCGGCTACTCAATAAACATAAATGTAAAAACCAAGAAGAGTTAGCGCATTATTACAATGAATTAAGCAGGCAGACCCTTAATATTGAGCAATTAAAAGAGCAAATCGCAAAATTAGAACAGCTTGTTTTGTCTCAGGAACAACACTTGTTAGAACTAGCAAAAACCTTACATGAAAAAAGAAAAAAACAAAGTGATAAGGTCATTCAAGAGCTTTCTATTTTACTGATAGAGTTGAATTTACCGAATACAAAACTCCTCATTGACTTAAGGGTAATGGATGAATTTGATAAATCTGGAATTACAAAAATGGAATGGCTCTTTTCCGCCAATGTGGGTTATGCTCCTGTATCTATAGAAAAGGCAGCGAGTGGCGGTGAGCTTTCTCGTTTTATGTTGGCCCTTCAGAAAATGTTATCAGAGAAAAAACAATTACCTACGATTTTATTTGATGAAATTGATACCGGAGTTTCGGGTGAGGTTGCCGAAAAAATGGGAAAGTTTATAAAACAGATGGGAAATCAGCAGCAGATTTTTGCCATATCTCATTTGCCACAAGTAGCGGCAAAAGCCAATACGCACTATTTTGTGAAAAAATATGTAGCGGATAATCGTTCGGTAACCCAAATTACAGAATTAAGTGAAAATGAGCGGGTGGAAGAAATTGCCCGACTAATGAGTGGAGAAAAAATTACAGACAGCGCGCGACTCACGGCAAAAGCATTAATCAATGACTGATAATTTTCGTGTTGAATTCAACATTCCTGAGGAAAACATAAACCTTAATTACGATGCTTGTATTGTTACAATGGGAAGTTGTTTTTCTGATGAAATTGGAGAAAAAATATCAGAAGCAGGTTTTGATGTTTATGTAAATCCTTTTGGCACGCTGTTTCATCCAAACTCTATCGCCCACGCACTTTCATTTGCGCTCGGTGAACGTAAATTTCACCATGTCAAAAAAGGGGATGTTTTCTTGGATTATGGGTTTTCAGGAAAACTTTATGCCATGAGTGAACAAGAATTATTTTTAAAATTAGGGACTTTAGGCGATGAATTGGCAAGGAAACTCAGGTATGCGACACATTTGATTTTAACCTTTGGTACTTCCAATGGATATAAATTATCTTCCAACTTCCTCGTCGCAAACTGTCATCAACAGCCTGCAGCAAATTTTAATAAGGTAGTTTCTTCGACGGATGAAATGAATCGATCGATATCGTCTATTTTGAAGCAGTTGCGGCGAATTAATTCGAATTTGAAAGTGCTTTCAACGGTAAGTCCTGTGAGGCATTTAAAAGACGGAGTGATAGAAAATAGTAGAAGTAAAGCGAAATTGCTCGCGTTGTGCGAACTGCTCGAGGGTGAGGGTGTTGGCTATTTTCCAGCCTATGAAATTTTCATGGATGAACTGAGGGACTACCGTTTTTCAAAGGAAGATTTAGCGCATCCAAACGAAATCGCCGTTCAATATATTTGGAATAAATTCAAAAACACCTACTTTGATGATAGCACTCGGAATTTAAGCAGTGAAGTAGAGGCTTATCACCGATCGCTCAACCATAAATATTTATACCCTGAGAGTAAGGAAGCAGCTATTTTTAGGGAAAAACTCATTCAAACACGTGATAACTTGATAAATCGAATGCCGAACCTTCGATTGAAAGACCTTCCTCTTTAAAATACTGCTTTAGAAAATAAAGCATAAAAACTTGCCGTTCACTCGCGATGTCTTTTGCAGTTTTTGTTTCCATTCGATCTTTCAACAAGAGTAATTTCTCGTAGAAATGATTGATGCTATGAGATTTTCCATTTGCGTAGCTTTCTTTTGTTTCATGTAAAATAGGAAAGATACTTGGGTTAAACAAGGGCCTGTGTTTAGATCCTCCGTATGCAAATGCCCTGGCAATTCCGATGGCTCCTATAGCATCCAATCGATCTGCATCACGAACAATCTTTCCTTCCAATGAGGTTTCTGAATCTTCAACCAGGGCCCCCTTAAAGGAAATTACTTTTACAACGTCAGAAACTCCATTTGCCAGTTCTTTAGTTCCACCAAAATCTAAGATAACTTGTCGAGCCACTTGCCAACCTGCGTCAAAATTTCCTCCATTGTATTTGTGATCCGATACATCGTGCAACAAAGCAGCTAATTCTACTATCTCACGATTACCGCCTTCAATCGATTGAAGATGCAAAGCCATGTTGTAAACGCGTAAAATGTGCTGCCAATCGTGACTTCCCTCCTCGTTTTTAAATTGATTTTGTAAGCTATTTTTGATGCTTTCGATTAATTTAGACATCAAACTAAAACTTTAAAACTGTATATGTAAATAATTGGTTTTTAGACTTTAAAACAACAAAATAATATCCGTTCATGAGAAAACTTAGGTTGATGGTCTTGTCAGTTGTTTCGAGAAGTGTTTTTCCGTTCAGATCCTTAATTAAGATGGACTCAAGGCTCATATCTGATTTAATTTGTAGAACATCCCTAAATGGATTAGGGTAAACCTTGAAATCTGCAACGGTTGACTCATTCACACCACTCGCATCTTCTCCACGAACCATAATATCATCCAAATACAATTTAAAACCATCAAATGTCCTTAAAACGAAAGCGATGTAAACGGATGAATCATTCAATCCCAAGGCACTCAAATCAACTTCTCTTTCTGTCCACTCGAAATTCTCTTGTTCCACGCTACCGATGGTATCCGTGAAACTTGAAGGTAAGCTATCGGTAGTTGAAAGTAAAACTACATAGTCATCGGGAAAGGAAGGGTCGTGTGATTTCGCATTCCATGAAATATAATTTCCAAAAGAAGACAAGGTTAGTTTTGGAGTAATGAGCCATCTATCTGCTGAATCGGCTGTTTCAAAATAAGAGGTAGCCGCGGCAACTAGGTTTAAGGTACTGTCGGGGTCTTGAAATGAAATCCATGCCTCTTGACCAATGAATGGCGTCATCGTAGAAAAAGGCGAATTTCCATCGTTGTTGAGGATTGTATAATTAGAAGGGATTCCCGACTGAAAATCTGATGACAAAAGTGTTATTTGAGTATTTCCGATTTGGAAATTTAACATGAGCAAAAAGAAAATAAATAGTTTCGTCATACCGCAAAAATAACGTTAATCAACCAATGAAATGAGTATATCTTTGAATTCTTGGTAAAAAGTATCAAATTCAATCAAACGCTCTTTGAAAAATCGATGGATTATTGGCCAATCTTTATCGTTGTGAAAATTCACATGTTCTAACTCCCAGGAGATGCGTCCAATTTTCATTCCTTCGGTATTGATAAATGAATTGTCCCATTTGGTTGGATGTTTCATTTTTTCTTCCAAAACTTTTTTCAACTCACCTAATTGTTCCCAAAAAAGAGCTTGAATTCCTTCATCTTTGAATTGGATATCGTAACAAACAGCTGTGATTTTTCCGTCTGAAACCAAGCGCAGGTAGGTGTTTTTGACTTCGGTAGGGTAGCTTACCCAATTTACTCTTCGACCAGAGGAGGATAGGCGCTTTCGCATAAGCGCCTTGAAAGCAGCCCAGAATAGGAGATTTCGTTCCTTTCGTGCTTCTTTAGAAAGCATGTTTTACTTATTTCCTTTTGCGTGATCGGCTAAAAATTGTTGTAAACCGATGTCGGTTAATGGATGTTTTGCCAAGGCTTTTATTGCGCTTAACGGACCAGTCATAACATCTGCGCCAATTTCCGCACAATGGATGATGTGCATTGGGTGACGAACAGAAGCAGCCAAAATCTCAGTATCAAAGGCGTAGTTATCGTAAATTCCTCGGATTTGTTCAATTAACGAGATGCCATCCGTAGAAACATCGTCTAAACGGCCTAAAAACGGAGAAATATAGGTCGCTCCTGCTTTCGCAGCTAAAAGCGCTTGTCCAGCTGAGAAGATAAGCGTGCAGTTTGTTTTGATATTTTTACCAGAAAAGTACTTTATAGCTTTGATTCCTTCGGGTATCATCGGAATTTTAACCACAATGTTCTTGTGCAGGGCGGCCAATTGTTCGCCTTCGCGAATCATTCCTTCAAAATCGGTAGCAATAACTTCTGCGCTAACGGGACCCTCTACAATGTTGCAAATGGCAACATAATGCTTCAAAATATTTTGTGAGCCTGTTATGCCTTCTTTGGCCATCAAGGAAGGATTGGTGGTTACTCCATCCAGTATGCCAAGGTCATAAGCCTCTTTGATGTCATTTAAATTCGCGGTATCGATGAAAAACTTCATAACTATCTTTTTCTATTCTTTAACATTTCTTGTTGCTTTCGCTGCATTTCCTCTAATTTTTCTTGAAATTTAGATTTTTTTCTTGTTCCATCCGAATTGGTTGCCTTGGCTTTTCGTTCCGCCATTTTGAGTTTTAATTTGTTCTCATCGACAAAAAATCTTTTGATTATTATCATGATGATTATAGAGATTAATGTTGAAATAAAATAGTAATAACTCAGTCCTGATGAAAAGTCGTTGAAGAAAAATATCATGAGCACTGGGAAGATATACATGATTATTTTCATATTTGGCATACCTGGTTGGGTCGGTTGTTGCATGTTACCACTGTTCATATAGGTATAAACCAATGTAGTTGCAGCCATCAAAAGCGTAAATAACGAAATATGGTCTCCGTAGAGGGGGACTTTGAAACCAAAATCAACAATAGAGTCGTAGGAAGATAAGTCCTCGGCCCACAAAAATGGTTGTTGTCTTAGTTCAAAAGCTGCTGGAAAAAAGCGGAATACAGCTAACAAAATGGGCATTTGCAGGAGCATGGGAACACATCCAGCCAAAGGACTTGCTCCAGAATCACGATACAAATTCATCATTTCCATCTGCTTTTTCATAGCGTCTTCCTTGTTTGGGAATTTGGCGTTTAACGCTTCAATTTCTGGGCGTAAAATTTTCATTTTCACGGAAGAAACAAACATTTTCCATTGAATGGGCATCAATAATAGTTTTAAAATGATTGTAAGTAACAAAATGGCAACTCCAATACCGATTCCACCGTTCACTAACAATTTAAAAATAGGTTGAACTGCATAGATATTTATCCACCTAAATAATCCCCAACCGTAATTTAAAATATCGTCGTAACCTTCATTATAGGATGCTAAAACATTGTAATCGTTCGGTCCAAAATACCAATTAAATGAAGCTTTATCGTTTTCGAAATTCAAATTTAGTTTTGAATAAAACTTTTTTATGTGAGAAGATTCTCGAGCATGCCCTTCGCCATACGTTTCCACTTTTAAATTTGATCCAGCTTTCAGGAAGGGTTTTGAAGGTTTTAAAATTGAAGAAAAATAACTTTGTTTGTATGCCAACCAAGTGATATCATCCTCCACTTCAAGATAGTCGTCGCTTGTTTCACTTAAATAATCAAAACCTTCCTCAACTTGATTAAAACATATTGTTGAAACCCTTCTTTGCTCGGAAACAAGCCGCTCAGTTCTAAGGAATGAAGCTCCCCAGAGTAAGTTGATGTTACCTCTTGCTACATTTTTTAGACCGGTGAGTTGAACGTCATAATCAAGGTCAAAGGCACCATTTTTTAAGGAATAGGACTGTTGAATTTTACCGTCGGGAAATGATAATTCAAACATAATTTTCGATGAAGTTTGAGAAGAAATATTCCAAACGGAATCTGTTGCGTTGAATTGCGTTTTACCATAAGGAAAGGAAAGCGTGTTGCTATGGTCTTCACTTCTAAACAGACATAATGGAGCTGTTTTATTTTTTTTGTAATCGTCATAACTCCTGTAATCCTTCAGGTATACAGCAGCAACTGTCCCGCCTTTCGTATTGAAATCAATTATTAACTTATCTGTTTCTTTTCTTACAAGTTTCCCTGATTTAACTGTCTTAACTTCCGCGACAGGTGTTTTAAGCGTATCTTTCTTGGTAGTATTGTTTACTGTTTTTTCATTCTCAGGGGAAGTGCTTTTAGATTTGTTTTTATTAATTTCTTCTTGTTCTTGTTGCTTTTTTTCTGCCTGCTCTGTTTGTTCATTTTGATTATATAAGGATAAGCCAACAAGGAGCAGTCCAATTAAAATAAGTCCGGTGAGTGTGTTACGATCCATTTTTAATTATTGCTTTTTAGATTTAATGGCAGCATCTACAAATGCTACGAATAAAGGATGTGGTTTAGCCACGGTACTTTTATATTCTGGATGAAATTGAACACCAACAAACCAAGGATGGCTGGGAATTTCCACAACCTCTACAAGACCTGTTTCTGGATTTTTACCTGTTGCTTTCATTCCAGCTTTTTCAAATTGAGTTAAATAGGCATTGTTGAATTCAAAACGGTGCCTATGCCTCTCGGAAATATTTTCAGAACCGTATGCTGAGGTACTTTTTGCTTTGGGCTTTAGCTGACATTTGTATGCCCCCAGTCTCATGGTACCCCCGAAATTTGAAATTTTCTTTTGTTCCTCCATCATAGAAATAACAGGAAAATTTGTATCCTCCGAAATTTCCGTTGTGTGCGCGTCATCCATACCAAGTACATTTCTTGCAAATTCGATTACAGCACATTGCATTCCTAAACAAATTCCAAAAAATGGAATATTATGAATGCGCGCATAATGTACGGCCTCTATTTTACCTGAAATACCCCTCGTTCCAAAACCCGGAGCTACGAGTATTCCGTCAAGTTCTCTGAGCTCCTTATCGATATTCTGTTTCGTTAGAGATTCAGAATGTATCCACCTGACATTTACTCGTGCCTCATTGGAAACACCCGCATGAATAAAGGCTTCACTTATTGATTTGTAGGAGTCTTTCAATTCTACATATTTTCCAACCAAACCTATTGATACTTCAGTGGTTGGATTTTTCAACTTTTCGAGAAAGGTTTTCCAATTGGAAAGGTTTGGACTTGCTTTCTTGGGGAGGCCTAACTTTTCTAAAACTACTTTGTCCAATTCCTCTGCCTGCATTAATATAGGTACATCATAGATTGATTCTGCATCTTTCGCTTCGATGACGGCATTCATGGATACATTGCAAAACTTGGCAATTTTTCTTCTCAAGTTCAAATCCAACTCGTGTTCTGTCCGGCAGCATAGAATATCCGGTTGCACACCAAATTCCATCATTTGCTTGACAGAATGTTGCGTAGGTTTAGTTTTTAACTCTCCGGCGGCAGAAAGATAGGGGACGAGCGTCAAATGTATTACGATACAATCGTTTTCGTATTCCCATAACATTTGGCGAACAGCCTCGATATATGGCAGTGACTCTATATCGCCGACAGTACCACCAATTTCCGTAACTATAATATCAAACTTTCCATCTTGAGCGAGCAATTGTATACGCCCTTTTATTTCATCGGTGATGTGAGGAATGACTTGTACGGTTTTACCTAGATAGTCGCCCCTTCTCTCTTTTTCAACCACAGCCTGATAGATTCGTCCCGTAGTGACATTGTTGGCCTGCGACGTAGGAACATTTAAGAATCGCTCATAGTGCCCAAGGTCCAGGTCTGTTTCAGCTCCATCATCGGTTACAAAACACTCTCCGTGCTCGTATGGATTTAAGGTACCGGGATCTATGTTTATATAAGGATCGAGTTTCTGAATGGTTGTGGAGTAGCCACGTGCCTGAAGTAATTTTGCCAACGAAGCAGATATAATTCCTTTTCCTAACGAAGATGTTACTCCCCCGGTTACAAATATATACTTGGTTGAATTGGACATAACGTGTGTTGTAACTACGGGATGTAAAGTTAATACAATGAATTGAAGAAAGAGAAATACAAATTTTATTTTTTAGCGAATAGCCTAAATTTTATGAACAATTTAGGGAAGTTTAAATTTTACAACTATTCTTGTTTCGTGCTCTGGCGAATTTATTGTAAAAGTAATCTCGGATACATTGGGGTATGAGAAAACCGATATAAGCCAGTCGGTACCATTTTTTAATTGCCATTATTGAATATAAAGCCGCAGTGGAGTGCGTGTATGCTTTATTTTTTGAAATGTAAACCACGGATTCCTGGTAATCCATGGGGAGTTGATATTTTATTAATAATGATTTTCCCTCCTCCGTTTCCAAAGGAACAAGCGTAAGTGCTGTTTTTTGCACTCTTTTTTCAATAAATGAGGCAAAACCATTGCAACGCGAACAGTTTCCATCAAAAAGTATGAAATCCATAACAAATAATGCCCAAAAGGACCATTTATTTATCGAATAATCGTCATTTCGTCAACGATATGTTTCGCTCCAGCAAATTTATCAATGATAAAAAGGACATAACGAATATCCACATTTATCGTTTTTTGAAGCCTTGTATCAAAAATGACATCTCCTGCCATG
>Ga0194116_10005432_pt1 | contig 14021 bp, 16 predicted proteins | sample TA2MahsurfametaG_4_FD_148617 | JGI IMG/M metagenome (GOLD analysis project Ga0194116, IMG submission 148617) | Freshwater microbial communities from Lake Tanganyika, Tanzania - TA2015008 Mahale S9 surface | ecosystem: Environmental > Aquatic > Freshwater > Lake | place: Tanzania: Lake... | reverse complement strand
CAATCCCCATTAAGATAAAAATCTTTTTAAATAAAATTTTAAACTAAAGAAAAAATAACGAGTTAAAGAATTTTTTAAAATTTAATTTATGAAAAATGATCAGCAAGAGATGTTAATTGTTAATGAATGTAATAAAAATGAATTTTATACAAACATATCAGAAAATACAGAATTAAATGATTTTTTGATAGATAGCCATTTACATCTACAATATTTTACAGATGAAGAAATCAATATCATAATAAAAAAATGTTTTCTTGATAGTAATGTTAGATTTTTCCTTTCTAATTCAACATGTTCAAATGATTTTGAAAGAACAATTAAATTTTCTGAATTAAAATTTTCTGATATTATTAATAGCCAAAATAAAGAAAATATAATTTCTCAAATAATTTTCCCAGGTATAGGTCACCATCCTTGGTACTTGGAAAACATCGATAATGATTGGTGTGATTTTCTAGAGAAAAAAATCATTGAACTTGAGGAAAAAAATTGCAACTTTTTTATAGGGGAAATTGGAATAGATGGAGGAAGACCCAAAAAGTAATCTTTAAGAAAATTATATTTTTTGAATATTATATCAAAATCTAAATTTATAAATAAAAGTATTATAATTAAATATAATCATGATTTATATAAATCAGGAAAGTTTCTTTAGATAAACAAATCGATATTTTTTTGAAACAATTTGATTTGGCTGAAAAATATAATATATTGGTAACTATTCATTGTGTCTACGAATGGGAGAAACTTTATAAAGCAATTGAAAACAACAAAAATAAAGAGAATTTAATTCAAGAATCTAAAATAATTTTGCATTCGTTCCAAGGAAATTGTAAAATTATGGAAAAATTTAAAAAATTTAATCCATGGTTCTCTATTTCACCCGGTTGTTTTACTGAAAAAAATTTTGATATGATTAGGAAAATACCTATTGAAAATTTACTCTTGGAATCAGACTCTCCTTCAATGTTTAATAATTTAATATATGATGATGAAAATAAATTCAAATTTTATTTTAAAGAAGAAAATGGAAAATTTAAAAATCACCCAATGAGTATTATTGATTTGGGTACTAAAATTGCCGAATTAAAAGAAATTTCCATCAAATATTTATTTGAGCAAATTCAAATAAACTCTAAAAAAATTCTCAAAATGATAAAAAAATATTAAATTTTTAAAATTTAAATTCAATAATAAAAAATTTATCATTGATTAATACCCTCGAACTTGAAAAATATTCGATTTTTATTTTAAACGCAAATATGTTTTTCCCAAATGAGTTAATAAATAAAATCATAAATTGTAAAAATAAAAATTTTTATTTTATTTAGATTGAAAGCTAAAATTTATTGAATATAAATCTGATTAATAACATATAATCTCTTCAGAGCGACAAGTACTTTTAATGGAGGAATTATTAGAAACGCCATTTAATATTTTATTTAGCATTAATTGATGTTTCCTTTTAAATAGATGGGCTAGCATAGATTTTCTTTTTGTATAGCAGCGGCTCTTATGGCAGAAAAAAATTAAAAGGATATTAAAACCTTGATACTTTTAATTATACATAATTTTAATAGCAAAATTAGTCTTTTAATTTTTATAAAATTTTTTATTTAATAAAAGAATTTTTATGCATTTTACTATTTTCAATTTCTTTTTTGTAAACAAATTTACAAATAATCAAAGAAATAAAATTTTAATCTCATACTTCACATTCTATTGAAAAATAGGAGACTAAAGTAAATAAAATATTAGGATTTCTTTTTTGCAGAAATTTAATTCATAAAATTAATCATAATTTCAAAAGTGTCAATAATTTCAAATTAACAATATTAAATACTCAAAATAATAAAGAAATTTCGAATGTTAAAAAATTTTTATATCCTACATATACGGTTTATTTATATTCGAAATTAAATACAAATAAAAAATGGATGAGCCTAAATATTGTTTCGTGCAATTTAAATTAAGTCATAATACAAAATTAGGTATTAATTGAATAAATTAAATTTCAAATTTTATCCAATAATTTATTTTATTATAGGAGAAGAAATTCGAATAGTCGGAGATGTTCCTGAATTAGGTAATTGGGATCCAACAAAAGCAGAGAAATTAATCACTTCTAAGGCTGATTTTCCAATCTGGAAATCTAAAGAAAATATCAAGGTTAAGCAAAACTCTGAAATTAATTATAAATACGTGATATTTGAAAATGGCAAATTTAAAAGATGGGAGGAGATTCCTTTAAACAAAAATAGAACTGTAAATATTAAAAATTATGTTAGAGTCGTGATTTATGATACAGAAAGTAAAATTTAAATTTTTATTTTAACTAGCAAATGATTTAAGCTCACAAAATTTTTTATATTTATTACCTTTCCAATCTAAGAATGGTTTAATAATATTTTTTAAAAAATTGAATAATTTTATTTTCCTTAAATTTTTCACTTATAATAATTAATATTTTAAAATAGCAGAATTTATTATCCACATAAATTTATATCGAATTTCATTTTGATTTATTTATATATTCAAATCAAAAAACCCTTTTTAATAATTTTTATAAGAAATTTCATTTAATTAATTATTATAATTATTTGGCTTATGTATAAGCATCAAAACAATTAATTTTCCCGATAAATTTCAGATAATTATACTAGTCAAATAGAAAGATTTACAAAATTAAATTATGATATTGAATCTCCAGATAGTGAAAACTATATTTTAGAAAATGAAAATGAAGATAACAAATTTGATATCAGAGACTCTCATTGTAAGAAACTCTTTCAATTCAATAAAGAATTTGAGAATCTACAAAATGTGAATCAAGATGGAATTTTAACTCCGAATCAAAATGATTATAGCCCTTTAAACAATTTTGAAAATAATATAACAAACCAATTATCTTTAGAGAGAAGTTATACTCCACAATATTATGAAAAATTTTCGACTCCTAATATGATTGTAAATAATTCTCATGTAGATAATAATAATAATGTAAATACATATAACCTGAATGATTTTGATAAATTCATAAACAAAGAAAAAACATTATTTTCAAGAGGAAATACTGATGATTCAAAACAACAATATAATTTGATAAATAAAAAAAATAAATTAAATCATTTAGATTTTAACGTTCATTATGAATATGATAAAACAGAAAATAAAACTGAAGAAGTGATTCCAGATGAAAGTTATTCTGCAAGCAGCAGCACTAAAAATATTAGATTAAAACAAGAATTTGCAGATTTAAATTATAGTTCTGAAGAAGAAACTGACTATTTACCACATACTTCAAAAAATTTACAAAAAGACTTAACTGAAGGAGATAAATTTATTTATGCAAGCTTATATTTGCCTTTAAGAGCTTCAAAAGATGAAAATGGAAAATGGACAACACATTTAACAAATGAACCTTTTTACAATACAATTTATAATTTATCTAAAGATAAAAATATTTGTTGGATTGGGCTATTGAAGAATTATTGGGATATAGACGAAGAAAATCGTGAAGGAATTGTCACTCATTTGTTAAAAAAATATAATATGAATGTGATTAAACTTTCTAAAGAAACTACGCTAAAATTAAATAAGGTGATTACAACAGTATTGGAGCCTCATTTTCACTATATTTCAATTTTACATGGATTTAATCAAATAAAGGAATTTGAAGAATTATGGAGAGTATTTAAAGAATTTAATGAATTAGTGGCAAAGCAAATAATATCAAATTATAAGGAAAATTCATTAGTATTTTTAAATGACTTTCATTTACTGTTAACACCAAGTTTAATCTATAATTCTCATCAAAATTATAATACAAATAAAAACTTTAAAAACATTCCGATTGGGCTCTACATCCATTCTCCTTTTCCAGCTCATGATCTATTCAGAAGATTTCCATTTAGAGAAGAAATACTTAAATCTATGTTAAACTGTTCTTTGATTGGATTTCACACATTTGATTCAAGTAGAAATTTCCTTACTTGTTGCAAGCGATTACTATTAATAAATTATGAATCGAATATTAATGGAGATTTGGCAATATCTTATTTCGGAAGAAATGTCATTATTAGAGTTAAGCATGTTAGCTCAGAACCTGATTTAATAAGTAAAGAAATTCAAACTCAAGATTTTAAAACATTATTTACAAGCATAAAAGAGAAATATAAAGGAAAATTAATTTACGTTTCAGTAGATAATTTGATGTTTTTAGCTGGAGTCAGACACAAAATGGAAGGTTATAGGAGATTTTTGAGAGAGATTGGGGAAAATTGTTATTCTCATAACGTTTTAATTCAATATATCTATCAGGATAATTTTATAATTTGTGAAGAAGAGAAATCAAAGATATCTGAATTGAAAAATCAAATTAAAGAATTATATAAGAATATTCAACAAGAATTCGGTGAAAAAGTTATAGAAATAATTGAAAAAAAAATTACATATCCAGAAAGATTGGCAATCTTAGCTGCAGGAAATTGCTTTGTAAGAACATGCAGAAGAGAATCATTTTCTCTCGATATTTATGAATTTCTTAATTTAAAAATTTTATTAAATGATTTTACTGACCTCTCTTATATTTTATCAGGTCTAAGTGGTGTAACAACTTCTTTATCTGGAGCTGTGAAGGTTAATCCATTTGATGTAATATTTAATATATTAATTTTAATATTAAGTTCCAATCAATTCAAAAAGGCTTTATGGAAGCTTTTCAAGTTTTTTTTGATAAGGAAGAAATGACTACTTCACAGAAAAAAGATTTGCTTCATGTAAAAAAAAATACTGCATCACAATGGTTATTCTCATTCTTAAAAGAATTGAAAAATACAACTAGTTTGGTAAATCATATTTTTTAACTCTTAATTTCTATAATTATAGGATGAAAATGCCTATTTCTTAGGATCTGGAATTGGATTAAATTTTAGGTTAATAAAAATCTCTTCAGACTTTAATGTTTTAAAAAGAAAAACTGTTCTTGAAGAGTATGAAAAAGCCAAAAGAAGATTGTTTTTATTAGATTATGAGGTTATATAAAATTCTAATTGATAAAATTTAATAATATTAGGGAACACTACCATCCTCAAATTCTCAAAACAATGTTGAATATTATTCAAAAGGCTCAGCACCTCATCCAAAGATCTTAAATGTATTAGATCATCTAACTAAAGACAAAAGAAATACAATTTTCATCATTACAGGAAGAGAATCGAAATTAGTAAATAATTGGTTTTCAAGTAAATGAGGAATAATTTAAATTCAATAAATAATAGGTATTCCTGAACTTGGCCTAGCTTCAGAGCACGGATATTTATATAGATACAATTCTTATAACAGAGAAAAATGGGAGAGATTGATAAATGATATAAATATGTAAATAAAAAATTTTTTAAATAAAATATTTCATTTTATTCTAAATCTTGAAATTCCTTATTTTAGTGAATGGCGTTCTAATACAATAGAACAATTAGAACCTTATACTGAAAGATGTGAAGGTTCATTTATAGAAGTAAAAGAATCTTCAGTTGTGTGGCAATATAGAGATTGTGATCCTGAACTTGGAAAAGCTTTTTCAAATGTGATTACATTAGATTTAGAAAACAATTTAAAAAATTTTAATTTAAACATAATAAATGGAAAAGGATATGTGGAAGTGAAACCGAATGGAATTAACAAAGGAGCATTTGCATCTTTTATTTTAAGAGAAGAAATAATTAAAAAAAGAGCTCCAGATTTTATCCTATGTATAGGTGATGATACTTCAGATGAAGAGATGTTTAAGTTTTTCAAAAGAAAAAGAGATCATATAAAAAATTATATTAAGGTAAATAATTTAATAAATTTAATTTAACTTTTAAAGAACCCCATGATTTTCACTGTAACTGTTGGGAAAAAACCATCTCAAGCAGATTCTTATTTGGAATCAATTAGCGATGTAAAATCTTTGATGGAAGGATTTATGCAAATTTCTCTAAAAAAAAAATTAAATTCTTCTTTTTCATTAAATGATATTAAAAGCCTAAATAACATAAATTCGGATACTACAATTGAGAACTCAAATTGTTCTCATGATAAAAATTTGGTTTCAGATATGCTAGATAATACTCAAAATGTAAAAAAATTAGCTTCTTAATAAAGTTTAAAATTGGAAAAAAGCTCAATATAATTTAAATTATCTTGTATTAATTAAGTAATTTATTCATATTAAAATTAGAAAAAAAAGGTTTAAATATTAATTTTTAATAGTAAATATTTTAACTTTATCAATCGATATTATTTTGAGATTTATACAATCTTCTTTTTTAGAAGATTTTTGAATAAGTTTGAAAGAAACACATTTAAGACAGTTAAATTTAAAGTTATTCGATTTAAATATTTATTTATAACATCATAATACTTATAATCCCACATTCTTGTAACATCAACTATTTAAAAATAAACAAATATAAAAAGGCTTTTGTTACTGAGCGTGTGGCTAAATTCAAATTATATTATATTTTCTTTAATTTAGATATCCGATTTTAAAATTTTTATAAAACAATTGTTTGAATCTGAACTTTTCATTTTATCCACTCTTCACTTTAATTTAAAAATTTTCATATATCTCTTGCTGATGTGTTGGAAATATTTGTATTATTTTTCATCCAAATATCTTTAATTTTTTGTAATTTTTCATTTACAATTTTAAAATTTCTGATGGTTAAATTAATTATATATTCTTTATCCTCTTTTTTCAATCCGCTTATTTTCTCTGTCACAAATTCTATTTTATCATAAGCGTTTTCAATCTATTAAAAATAAAATTTTAAATTATAATTGAATAAATTCTTTACTGATTTGAATTTTTCATTATAAGTTTCTTCATCAACTATTAATAAATCTTCTTCTAAATCTTTGTCAAATAAACTTATTACATTATCAGAATCACGTTTAGAGCCAGAATCATCTATTTTTTGGCTTTCAATAGTAATTAATTTTTCAATAACTTGTTTATTCAAAGATTCAATTTCTTTTTTTTTTCTAATTCTTTTTCTTTTATTTGTATCATTTACATTATTATTAATGCTTTTTGAATTATTTTCACTTTCTTCATTATTTATAAATATTAAATTTTGATTATTATTATTATCATCTCTATTGGAAAATGATTTCTCTTTATTTAATAAATTATAAGGAACTTTTAATTTATTTTCTGAAAAACTCGATATCTCGTTTTCTAATAAATTATTGTAAGATTTTGGTTTTAAAGAACAATTGTAAAATGAGTTTGGGTAACTGTCACCTTTAGTCTCATTTAATAAATCTTCTTCTGCTTTTAATTTGAAAAAGTTTTCTGTTACAACAAGACTTTTTTTTGATTTTATTTTAGGGTTAACTAATTTTGAATCTATTTTGAGATATTTATAAATAAAGCTTGTTTTATTTCTAATTTTTGCTACTACATATGATTCTTCAATGATAGAAATAAAGAGATTCAGAAATATTCTTTATTTTAAAAATTTTTTTAAAAAAAATTTTTGTTTCTATTAAAAGGAAAAATGTCAAATGATTTTAAAAAGTTATAATTCTTACATTAAAAAAGAAACATTAAAAATGTATAAATAAATTTGACTTATAAAAAAATTATCTCTTTTTAAATCTTCAAATGTAGCGTAAACCGAATCGCCATTAATCATTGAAAATAGTGTTCTCATTGTACTAGAAATTGAACTAAATCTTTCAGACTCCCAAAAGAGGCAATAACCAAATAAGATAAATCCAATAAATAATGGTAAAACACCTGTAATATATCTACTGACCATTGGAAATGATATATTAAGTGTCTCATAAATCATTGCATAATCAGTACTGTATTTGATATATCTAGCGAGATTAATAATTGCTAACATACAGCTTAACCCTATAAGAAAATTAACCATATATGGGGGATTATGAATGTATACCAAAGAATATCCACAAGCAATTATCTGAATTAAATTTGAGAATAAACATAAAACATGCCAAAAATTAAAAACTTTTTTTTCAGAATTTGAAGAAAATCTTTGTAAATTATTTAATTCATTTATTTTTTTCTCCTTATATTTTTCATCACAAGAACTACTCCCACTGGTAAAAAGAGGGTTATAGAATTCTGAATCATGACTACTATCTTGTGAATTGTTTTCTTTAATTAATGGCTTTATCGCTCCACGCTTTGAAAAAATTTTAATTAATAGCATTTTAATTTTCTATGTAAATTTTACTAATAATGATTATTTATACAATATCTTACCCTTTTAATTCGCCTTTTTTTATATTTCTCATCCATAAATTTATTTGAAAATTTTTTAATATATCTCCAAGAACTAAACATACTAAATGAAGCTAGAATAATTACTATTATATGTATCCATGTTAATTCATTGATAAAGCTCAATATAATTGAAGGTGTATTTATTATATTTTCATTTGTAAATAAAGGAATGTTAGCATTTATTGTTTCAAATCTATCAAAAGATTTAGAGACAATACAAGACTTTACATCAAAGTCTAAATCTGAAATAAAATATGATCTTGATTTAAAGCTGTATTTTTGATATATACTCTAAATTAAACATTTCTAAATAATCAAGTTAATAAATTGATAAAATAAAATTTTTTAGATAAATAAAAGCTCTTTCAAATAAAATCTGTTAAAATTTTACCCATTCATTACATCTATTTGAACCAGTGACTTCATCAAGAGAATATAATAAAAATCTAAAATGGACTCGAAAATATTTTACATCATTTAAAAATATCTTTAAATAGGTGTTATCAAGATTAAATGGTCCAATATCTTCTTGAGTTATTTTATAATTTGTGACTTTATTTAATATAAAATCTTGTTGAGTTTTGTAATTTTGTTGATCGTTTAAATTAAAAACTGAAGTTTTATTTTTATTTAAAGAATCTGAAGAAGACTGATTATTTATAAAAAATTTATTGAACTCATTATTCATTGATTTTTCTTCAAAATAAAATAATTCAACAACTGTGTAATTTCTGAGATAATTAATTTTATTTATCAACATGTTATCTAGATTATAAAAATTTTTAATCGATTTTTTGAATTGAGCTCTTAACTCGTCCACATTATATAAATAAATAAATTTATTATAATCATCTGATTCTTTAGAAGAATTATCAATAAACAAAGTATAAAATATTCTTTCTTGAGCTCTAATATTTGTCGTAACTGGGTTCAAAATTAAAACTGCTTGGATTATAGTAAAAATGGCCAATAAGAAATGGTTTATCACCTTAATTTTTAGTATTTTAGAATTGTTGTCTTTATCAGATTTTGTTTCAAGAAATTTAACTCTTTTATTACTTTTTTTTTTTTTTTTTTTTTTTTTTTTATTTTTTAAAAAAAAATTTTTATTTTTTTTTTTTTTAAATTTTTTTTTTTTTTGAATATCAGTATGTATTTCATCAAATTTTTCTTTCTTGTGAATCTCATCAATATAACCAACATATTTAATTTCATCTTTTTTTTTATTGTCTTTATTTTCATCATAATGATTCTCATAATTTTTATTTAATAACTTCTCACTTAAATCAGAACTTAATTCCATTTCCTTGATAAAATTTAATAATTTATATCTTTCTTTTAATTTTTGAAATCAAACTAATAATCTTAACTATATGTAGAAAAAAATTTTAACAATTAGTAAAAAATAATTATGAAAAAAAATTTTTTTATGAAATTTAAACAATTATTTCTTTTGATTTAGAAAGAAAACCAGTTCAAAATAAATTAATAATTAATTATGAATAAAATTTTAAATTTAACATTTAATAATAAATTAAATCCAACAAACTTTTGAATATTATTTAACCATAAAAAGTGAATAAAAATTTTGATATAAATAAAGACAAAAAATCTATTTAATTAAATTCATTTTTAAATTTTAGATAAATTAATTCAATAAACAATAACAATCTTTTTATAAAAATTTAATAATTTTTTCGCAATTTCATCTCAATTATAAATTAAACTTTTTCATGAGTCTCGGGGAAATATTTTCTGTATAAAATTCCCGTACTCCAGAATGGAGCCCAACATAAAACTGTTATTATTAATATCTTTGAAATTACATCGCCTGAAAAAATATATACAACGTCAAATGTTTCTCTTAATATTATCATAGAGGAAACGTATAATCCAATAGTAGATAAAAAGGAAAACAACATTACAATATGTAATTTATGAATCTGTTTTATTTTTAAAATGAAAATTATAAATAGAAAAATAATTTAAAAACTTTACTTCAAGATAAACATTCAATATTTCTATAAAAACTAATGATGTGAATGTTATACTAACTATATTTAGATATTCATCATCGAATAAAGTTACGGTTCCTATCATAATCACAGCTCCTTGATATATTGATTTGAAACACCAAATTAAAAATGTTTTTGTATTTAAATTTCTGCCTTTTTGCAAAATTTTGTAAAGATTTGGAAATTTGATTACTGTTATTAAATCCACATCCTCATCAAAAACAATAGAAAAAACTGGCAATGATGTATAAACTGTTGCGTAACCAAGCATTAAATAACCATTGTAAATTGGTATTGATGTAAAATAAAACATAAATGAAAAGATAACCTATATTAAAAATATTTTTTTATAATTTATTAGAAAATTTTTAATTTTAAAACTATTATTACTTGAATAATTGATATTATAAGACCTCTATGAATAACAAACTGAGCTAAGACCGCAGATCTTTTATAAGATAATCTTCCATGCCATAACATCAATAGTTTTAACGATCTAAATTCAAGTATCGAAAAATCAGCGGCTAAAGATGCTTGTTTACCTTCTTTTCCTACTATTCCAACTCCTAGATGGGCCTCTTGTATCATTCCAACATCATTACCTCCATCTCCAATTGAACAAGTGCGAGTATTTGTATATTTTTTCATTCCTCTAACAATAAGAGTTTTTTGTGTTGGACTACATCTACAACAAACAACAGCAGGACTCTATAAATTTATATTCAAAATCAGTATTAAATATAAAAATTAGAAAGAATTACTGTGCTTGCAACTTCAAAAAAATATTTTTCGTTTGATGGCTCTAAAGCTATATGAAGAGTATTACCATCTATAACAAGAATTGTTTCTTCTAATCCTTCAAATTGTTTTAAATGATTTTCGACTTCCTGAGATGTTTTCAATTCTCTCATAAAAAATAATTTTTGAGATTTAGCTTTTAATCCAGTACTTATAGCAATACATGTAGCAGTTTCGACTTTATCCCCTGTAAGCATCCACACTTGAACGCCTCCATTTCTCAAAGATTCAATAGTATCAGCAACGTCAATCTGTAATTTATCTTCTACTCCAGTAACACATAAAAATTCCATATTTTCTTCTAATTCCTCCACAATTTTTTGAACTTTTTTTTCCCTGTCTTCCATTTCAGTCTTTGCTAATTCGTATTTTCGACTCCAATTTTCATATTCATCCCAAGATACATATTTTTGTGAAATAACTAAAGTTCTTAATCCAGTTGAAGCTAAATTCTCACAAGTTTCTCTTATAAAAGGCCTTGAACTCTCCATAACTTTTCCCTCCATTACCACTTCCGCTCCTTTTAAATAAAAAATGAGCCTGTTAGTTTCTAAGTGCTTAACTAAAATTCCCATCCTTTTTGTTTCTGAGGAAAAAGGAAAATTTGCTAGAATTTCATAATCTTCTGGAGTATCTGTTGCATTTAATACTTGCATTCTCATTTGAGATCTTTCATTTAATTTTATTTTCAGATTTTCTGCCAATTTAACCAAAGCAACTTCATCAGGAGAACTTGCTTGATAACCTCTAACTCCGTCTTCTTCTACAGGAGTAACGTTATGGCAAAGACCTAAAGCAGTAATTGCATCTCTTATAATATTATTTCTGTTTCTTCTAAATCTTCTTTTTGAATTGTCTACAGAATTGGAATTATTTTTATTGAAATTATAATTATCCTCTACATCTTTTAAAGGGCCTATTGATTTTTTACATTCATCTTCTACTATATTACGAAGTTCTTCAATACTATCTTCTCCAAATACACCACTTTCAAAACAAATTTGTTTGAAAACCATTTCATTTTGAGTTAATGTTCCAGTTTTGTCTGTAAAAAGATATTGAATTCTTCCAAGTTCTTCCGGAATCATAGAATTTCTAGCTATAGTTCCAAAAATATTTTGATCATTATTTATTTTATAAGAATATATTATTTTAGCGAAATCTAAATTGACTCTTAATGAAATTGGAATAATTGATGAAAGCAATAATAAAAATCTAAATATATTTAGCAAATTATTTGATAAAGGCCCTGGGAATCCATTCAAACCTACTATCACAACTGCACAGCCAACCATAAATAAAAATAGAGCTTTGGAAATAGTATTTATTTCTAGATCTATTGCACCAAATTTATTTTGTGGATTAGATGAATTTTTTTGAGCTCTTGTCTCTTTACCAGTATATATTACAATACCCACTGCAGAGGAACTTGCTAAAACAGTATTTGCCCACATTGTTTGTTCCAAACTTAATGCTTCTTTTTTCTGTATGACTCCTTGTTGAACAAAACACAAACCTTTAAAATAATAAATTTGTTTAGAAGGAGGATCGGCCAAAACATATGATTTATCACTAATGAAGCTTAAAGGGTCACCAATTTCTTGAGTAAGTGCTACTGGTTTTCTTAATTTCCAATCAGTTTCTCCATCTAATTGATCAGTACGTAAAAATATTGATTTTGATTTATCAGTAGTATATAATAAAATCATATCAGCTGGAATTCTTTCATTCGCATTTAGTTGTAATATGTCTCCTACTTGTATTTCGGCTGATGTTAAATCAACAATTCCTTTATCTGAAATTTTTTTATATTTTTGACTATTTGCTTCTTTGTCTCTTTGATATCTTTTAAAATCATCAACTCCTTCTTTTATAATAGTAATTGTTAGAACAACTGCTAAAGGGGCTATATATGTAAACATAAATCCGACTTTTAAAGGAGGAAAAAATTGTGAAATTGCAATTAATAAGAAAAAGAGATTAGAAAAGAATTTAAATTGGTTGAATAAAACTAAAGGAATCAAAGTTAAAACGGTATATCTTTGATTTCTGACTACATTTGGCGAATCTATATAAGGGCTTTGAGTGCTATTGAAAAATATTTTTCTTTCCTAAATAAAATTTAATCTTTTGAATATAATTAGTTTAAATATTAAATGACTTATTAAATGCATAAAAAATAGTTTATATAGTTAGTATATTAAATTTTAAGATATTGATTCTTAAATTGTAATTCAAAAAAGATGTTTTATGTAATTATAAATAAAATTTACACAAGCATCAGAAATGTCTTCTGCTTTAAAAAATGTGTCTTTGACTTTATTGAAAATCCCTTTTGCCTAAAATGGATAAATGGTATTTTAAAAATTTTCATGAAAATAAAACAGCTATCAAGAGATTACCTTCTCAATTACTTGACTTTTTTTTTCATCGATTTCTCCTTCCTCTAAATTTTTATCAATATTTATCAGGGGCTCATCTAAATCAGGTTTATTTCTTGAAAAAGCTGCTTCAAAAAATTCCTTTTTATTTAAAGGTTGTTTATTTGGTTTTTTATAAGTGTATTTAAAGGAAGATTGTGAATTAGATAGATTAGCCTCTGCGAGGTCTTTCATTTCAACTTGTTCTGAATTATTTCTTGATTTTCTTATTTATTAATTAGATTTTTTCAATTTTACTTTTTGGAGTTTTCCATCTATAATTTATTTACTTTTTTCAATAAAATTAATTTACAATATATTCAAATAAAATTCAAAGAATTTTTTTTTTGTTGAATCATGGCAATTATTATAGAAGAAATTTGATAAATTAAAAAATATATATTAAAAGTAATTCAAAATTTCTTTGAATTTTTTATTAAAATAACAATAAAATAAAATAATTTATTCGATTTGCTAAGAATAAAA
>Ga0194116_10005430_pt1 | contig 14023 bp, 10 predicted proteins | sample TA2MahsurfametaG_4_FD_148617 | JGI IMG/M metagenome (GOLD analysis project Ga0194116, IMG submission 148617) | Freshwater microbial communities from Lake Tanganyika, Tanzania - TA2015008 Mahale S9 surface | ecosystem: Environmental > Aquatic > Freshwater > Lake | place: Tanzania: Lake... | reverse complement strand
GATGCTCATTGAGATACTCACTCAAGTTAATTTTAAGTGAGTCGGGAGCAATTGCGAGATTCGAATTTTCATCTCTTGAAATTACATGAATCTGAGATGAAAGTGGATTTGTGGGATTTTCCCTAATGCCCGCTCTAAAGACTCGTCCAAACTTAGAAGGAAGAGTATAAATTCTTGCCAACATGTCCTGTTTTGTGACGACTCTAGATTGCATCTGGCGTGATGCTGTAACTCTGCGGCGCAAATCATCTAGCGTTGGGGCGGCATCGCCACCGCGCGCAGGGTATTGATTCTTGACGTCGATGGAGGACCTCACAAAGGTTGCATCGGATGCCGTTGGCGACTTTCGAAAATCCATCTTAAGAGTTCGAACAAATCGAATCGACTCAGCAGGGACATTGTGTGAGAGCCCACCGCCTGCCCTGACAGACACTCTAAGGGTTGTGTTCCTAGGAGAGATGCCTAACGTCTGCGTCTCAAGTAGCGAGTTGGGGTCAATTGAAAACCTAGAGAAAGAAGTCTTTCCGTATAGTTCAAGTGAGAGCTTACTAGGATCGGGTATGATATCGTCGTCTAGCGACTCGGCATCACCCGGCCCGAAGGCGAATGTTGTCAATTTTGTGATAGGATCAAAATTTGAAACGAATCTATAGGGGCAGGGAATAACCTCAAGGTTGTAGGGAACTAGGCGACCGTCTTCAGAAAAATTTAGGACACCTTTAAAGACTGTATCCTGTGACAGCGATTCAACTTGATAGTATTTGTTTCCATCAGAATCCGTGACGTCAACAATGTCTGTAATGTTGCTTGTCCCTAGCGTTATTCGTCTAAAAGGTACACTGTCGGTGCCAAATGAGAATGTCTCGACAGTCTCCTCACCTGACACACAAAGGCCAGGTAGAATCATGATGTAAGTGGCGGGAGAGCCTGTCTCTGTAACTTCACCTAAGACGACTTGTGCCTTAAAATCACCGTTCAATTTTGTTTCAGAAAAGTCAATCATTTCGACAAGATTAAATTTGATACCGGTGGCGCTCTCGAGCACAGTCCCTGGCTGAATAACTGGGAGGCATGAGTTTCTAACTGTGAAAGTCCCATCCTCTTTTTTGTCTGCTGGTATTTCGATATAGAAATCGACGATGACAGAGGAAGGTGCAACTCCAGTTATTTTGACGCCTGCGTTGCGCAGGTGTCGAAGAATATTGTTGTTTTCGACGGCAGTCTGTGGGTTAAGCTCGTTAAATTGATGGTCTAGGTAGAAAGACATTGTGTCGCCAACCATTGCCGCCATGTCAAGCAGCAAACCGCCAAATGAGGCTTCAGAAAAGTCTTGAATTTTATTGGGAAAGTATGTTCTCGCGTACTGAAGAAGCTCCTGCCTGAAACCTCCGAAGTCTCTGGCAAGAAAATTTCTTGTTCTTTCTTTTTTTATTTTTTTCTGAATATCGATTGACATTTTTAACCTGCCGAGTGAATGATTACTTCGATAGCACGTGTCTTATTGCTTATTCTGGGTATTGTGTATGTGATTTTAACACCAACCCGAGCAAGGCTGTTCTCGGCACCGAGGCTAAGTGGCTCAAAGGAATCAAGCGAGATAAAGGGCATATACTTCTTTGTGGTCGCGGAGATTCTTCTAATTGCTCTAGTATCACCCGCCTCGGTTCCAAGCTCAAATGCCAGCTCCCTAAGATTTGCACCAAAATCATAGTGACCTAACCGCTCCCCGTGATTGGTAAGAATCATATTGCGAAAATTATCTGCTAAAGCATCGTCAAAATTCATGTGCATGCTTAAGAATTCACCATCGCCATCTGAAAGTCTTAAGGGTGTTTTAATGCCAACAGGGATAGGGTCTTGAACAACGTTATTAGAGCGCTCTCTAATGTCTGCGTCAAGCTCTCCAATTGATTGAAAGCTATATTTCTTGTAAACATCAGTCATTTTGTCGCTCCAGGGCAGGCAAAAATTAAATATCACATGTGAAAAATTTTCAACTCAATATCTTACTTCACCTTGGTGACGCTGCTCTTTATTGCGTTAAGTTGAGATCTTAGATTAGCACATGCCTCTGGCAAACCCTTGATCGAGTCGCCAAAGCTTCCGACGGATACTTGCGCCTCATTGCAAAAATTTGTCAAGAGTTGCACTAATTTGTCACCGAGCACGGCAGATTCAGTTGCTCTATTGCCAAGATAAATTTGATCATTTCGACCATCACCGACGACAATTTTTTCTGCGTCAATAAGAATCTCGCCGTTTGATGTCATTACGATCGAGCAGACCTTTTTACCGTCTCCGTCTTCTCGAATTATTCTTATGGAGCCTTTCTCCTCAAGACGAAGATCATCTCCGGGTGTATGTCTTGAGATTATTCGAATTTCATTCGACTTCGCAATAATATAGGGCATGTCATCAACGTCTAGAATTCCAAAGTCTTCTTTCATGTAGGACGATATCGAATCTTGGGTACTAAAACTTTTATCTCCAGATGTATTCATCGAAACATAAATTCGACTAGCATCGTGAACAAAGTCCGGGTCACCTTCTATGGGATTCGCGCTCTTATTGTCTTTGATGCCCTGAACGCCTAGGCCAACAGGGTTTTTATTTACTTCATAGAAGCCTTTTGTGTTAACCGTGACTTTAGGCATCGTGTCTGCAGTATTTGTGTCAGCTGTGACAGAGTTGCCGGGAAATCTTCCTCGGCCTGCAACGATGTCAATTGTCCCTGCGAGAGAAGGTGCGCTAGCATTAGACGCATTGCTCTCTTTTGAGGGCCTCTCACTTTTGCTCCACCCTCTATCCTGGCCTAAAGAGACAAGTGTATTATTCGACCCCTGCAGTATGAGATCACCAGGCCTCTTAGTGTAGCGAGGCACAGGCTCCATCGCAAAAGACTTATTCGAGAGAGAATCATTATAAATTTCTTCAAAGGGGTTTTCTTTGTCGTTTTTTGTCCGAAGTGTTTCGCCGTTCTTGCCGTCAGGATCGCCATTGAAAAATCCAGGAATACCGACTGAATTAGATCCTGCCACTTTATCCGAAGACTTTTTGGGTGCAATATCTTGAAATTTTCTGTCGGCATGCGTGTAATTGACATCATCAACAAAGTCTGGCTCTGAAATTCTACATACCCAGTATCCTATCTTGTTTGAGAGATCAGGAGACTCAAACATGACCCAAACCTGCTCGCCTGCCTTAATTGGAAAACAAATGTGGGGCGGAAAAAATGGGTAACAAATAACATTGCCTGTTGATGTATTGTCTTCACCCATCGAGACAATTCTTGCAATAATTGAATTTCGGGGAGCGTTACTTAAAAAGTCTTTATAAGAAATACTACTTTTTTTCTTGTTGCTAGACCCGGCGGCAGCCGCAACTTTATCAGAAGTACCTCGAGGTGCAGATGCAGCCCCAACCTCAAATGACTCGCCTGTCAATCTTTCAGTTTCTTGAGCATCGACCTTCGAGATATCGCAAATCACGTCGACCACAACCGCCCTCTTGAAGATCGAAGTAGGAGCACTGTTTTCGACGCCTCTTAGGTGACTGCCCAGAGTGGGCTTTAGCATCTCTTGCCCAACATTGATCTGCTTAAAAACACTCATTTTTTACTTTTTCTCTCTGTGAGATCACCGATTTGAGCAAAAAGGTCTTCAGAGTTAATCTGTGTGTTCTCCTCTTCAACTTTTGCAATTAATTCTGCAAGTCGCAAAATTTGCTCATTTGACTTGCACATCCTCTCGAGGTACTTTGAGACAGTTGTCCCGATCGTCGCATGATCGGTAGTTCCTTGACTTTGCATTCTCTGCCAGGCATCTGTAAACATGAGTGATGCATTCTCTCTATCACTGACAGCATTTTCATAAATCTCTCGCCACAAAGACTTAATTTTTGAGTCTGTCGTCTTTATGTTGTCAAGAACGTTGGAAAACTTTTCAATTTTCTCTCTAAGCTCTTGCTCTTTTGACGATAACACATGCGTCTGCGCAGCGCTATTATTGTCTTTTTTTTGACGTGCCATCTTTACCTCTCAAAAAAGATCGAATTTGCTGTCTTTGCCTGTCATTTTTTTATAATATTTTCGAATCGAAGACATCGACACAGAGAGCTGCTTTGGTGTCAACCCAGAGATGTCCCGAATATAGACAAGAATCGCCCGCTTATTCAGGAAGTCTAAATTGTCGATATTAGAAAAAACAGATTGAATTGCGCCGAGACAAACACGCTCTGTGTCATTCGAGACGCACTGCTCCATCTCGACCAGCATTTCACCGATGACCTTGCTTCTATCCTGTGCTATCATCACATCGTCGGGTGACTGAATAATGTCGTAGTTTTCGAGTGCAAATAATTGCGCCGGTGTCATGTCTGTTGGGTAGTCCATGCTGACATGACGCTTCGTTCTTTTCATTGCCTGGCGTGATCTAATAATCAGCCAATTTTTTGCAACAACATTAAAATATGAGAAAGCTTTTGTTCCCTTGTCTGGAGACCACTTGTTGATCGACTCGTAAAGAAATGAGATGCAGTCCGTCTTAAGAGTATGAAAAGAGTCGTAGGGCGTCTTGAAGCCGTAAACAAAAATGAGGTTCTCAACTAGCTTGTCGAATGACGGTTGAATTCCATGAACATAGATTTCGCGGCGGCGCTCAATATTAATTTCATTTTGGTAGAGAACTATCTGCTCCTGTGTCGACTCAGGAAAATACTGTCTTGTAGTTGACTTCTTGCGCTTAATCTTCTTTTTTTCATCTTTGTAGTGCATCAAGTTCAACCTTACTCAACAGCATTTTCATCAATTGCAGCGCCCATCGATGCCGCTATTGTAAGTATTGCCGACCTTGTCTTTTCGATGTCTTCAAGGATCTTTCTAATTTCGGGGCTGTCATAGTAGAGTGGTATCTGGAGGATCTTACTTATGGACGCAAATCTCTCGTCGAGAATATCAAGTGCTTTCTCAGTTTCATCCTCGATTTTAAGAATAATACGACCGAGCTTGTAGTTCATGTAAAGGGACCACGAAAAAGCTGCACTGAAAAGTATTATAGCAATTGTTTCAGCCATTTGTGACTCCTAATTTCGCAAATGCCTCGTCATAAAGAAGCTTAATATTTTTAATGCAGTACTTATTCTTAATAGTTTCTGAAAGCTCTGTAGCCCACTGCTTTGGATTGATCGGCCTCTCGTAGAACTTACGGAGCTTTTGTTTTACCTCCTTTTCATCGACTTCTGCCCATTTTGCGCCCTCAATAAAAATTTTGTTGTCAATTCTCGTCTTGTGAATAGGCTTGAGGTGTGGCTCCAGTGAGATATACTTGCCATGACTTAAGAAGTCTGTGTGCCCTGACCACCCTGTCGCGATTACTGGAAGTCCTGATGCGGCCGCCTCGAGAAGAGGAAGTCCAAAGCCCTCGCCGCGTGTAAGTGAGACCAGCGCCTTGACCTTTTTGTCACGATAGACTGATGCTACCTCTTCTTCTGAGAGGTTTCCGTGAAGGAGGTACGTCCTTGGTGAGGGATTGTCACCCCTAACCTGGGCCAACAGTTTCTTGAGAATTTTTTCAGTCATGACTCTATCAATCTTTGATGATCTCCCGGCATTGGTCTTTATGATAAGACCGACGTTCTCGTCATTTCTAAACTCCTCACAGATCCACTTAATTGTGTAAAAAAGGTTTTTTCTATCATTTTCAGGATTGTTTCCCGTAATCTGCCCAAAAACGAGAAAATTAAAGTCAGTCTTGAGGTCTAGATCGACGCTTGGAAGATCATCGCTGTCAATCGACGAATGATATGACTCAGGAACGACAAATATTGGGACTGCTAGATTGACGCCTGAGTTTGTAAGAACGCTCTTTGTGTGCTTCGAAGGAACAATGACTGCAGACATTTTGTTACATGCGTAAATCCAGTCCTTGCTACATGTGTCTGTTTCGACTGCAGCAGTAATTCCTATGTTAAAATTTCCAAGTGAAGCGTCCCACTCGTTTGGAAGCTGTACCTGAATTGTGATGTCAAATCTCTGCTTTAGAGATGACACGTCAACATTTCGGCGCACAATTTCGCCAGCAAGTCCTGACTTTTCATTGTCACCTAAAATCCAAGGAGTAAGACCCCACGGAAGAGGCTGAACAAAAACCTCAAAATCTGGTCGTTCAATTGCCCACTCAAAAATTTGTCGAGCATGGACACCGTACCCTGACATTGTTAGAAGAGGTGCGCGAATTAAAACTCTCTTTTTGCTCATTTTAGATCTCCTTAACCGACCAGCGAGTGTAGCGACTCTTCCAATTTGCAAGTAGTTCTGTGAGAGTCTCATCCCACTGACTAATCATATTGTCATAGGAAAACTCTGATTCGACATATGCACGTGCCTTGGCGCCTAGATTCTTTCGAGACTCCGAGCTCATTTCATAGAGCTTCATAAGACCGTTCGCGACGCTCTCAGGTGAAACATAATCCTCAAATATGTAAGGAACAGACTGTGAGCCGACTAACGTCTTAAGATCAATGTCAAGAGCAACACCGTTCTCCGAGCCGTCGCGATGGTCAACGACCTGGCGTGTTAAACCGCCTGTCTTTGCGGCAATAATAGGTTTTCCGGCCGACATCGCCTCTAGCGTCGAAAGACCAAAACCCTCTGCAAAAGAAATATTAAGAACACAGTCTGAAATATTGTGCACAATATTCATCTTTTCAAAATCGATTCTGTCAGGAGAGAAGACAATCGATTCTTCAATCCCGAGCATCTCGGCGGTCGCATAAAGGTTTGGACCTTCCTGGTCATCAGGTTGAGTGTGCAAAATAAGGACTGCGTCTTTCTTGCCGTGCTTCTCACCTAACGCGTCCATGAAGATCTTCCAGGACCAAAGAACGTCATTTGGGCGCTTTCTCTTTGCGTTTCTATTAATCCAGAGCGCGACAAAACTATCGGCTTTTTCCTGCGAAAGAATTTGAACCTTCTGCTTTTTGACTTCGGCCTCGTCTAAAGGCCTAAAAAGGCCTTTAGGCAAGGTGTGAGGCACAAAGTTTGCCTTCTCAGGAAACATATCTTTGACGAAAGAGTATGTCAAGTGAGAATGGCAATTAATTAGGTCTGTGCTCTCGTAGAGAACGTGATTAAATTTAGGAACAGGCAGGTTGTCCCAAACATGCCAATATGCTATTGGGCAGACTTGATGAATCTCATCCTCCATCTCCCAGACCCAATGAAAAAATCTTGGATCAGTAAAGAGCATGAGAACATCAGGTTTCTCAGTGATAAGAATACTCCTGAGGAGCTTTGGGTCGCCAAAGCCATCGATAGGCTTAATTATAAAGTCGTCATTGACTCTAACTGTCTTGTAGTCAGAGTGTTTGACTGCGGCACCAAGCTGCCTAAATGACCATTTTCCCGTCTTAATAAGACCGTCAATTAAAAACCTAGATTGACAACCAACGCCAGACGTGCTCAAGGCGTGATCGGACAATAAGAGAATCTTCTTCTTGTTCAATGGCGACTCCGTGTATGTATGACAATACATACTATACATACTGAGTCTGCTATTTATCCACTACGCAATCACTTTTTCTTAAAAATTAAGAACAATGCTGTGTGTTATAGTAGTCACAAAACTTGCATGAATTCTTATTCTTAAGATATCGTCGTTTTGAGACAGTTGAGATCATGCTGCTTACCAACTTATTAGACTTTTCAAGTGTAGCAGGACCCGTAGAGACTACAACTAGCTGACATGTCTTCTCTTTTATGAGGCCTTTTTTAAGTAGAACAAAACCTGTCTTAATGTCTCTAAAATTTAGACCATTTTTCTGTCCCCAGAAGCTCTTATATAGCGCGATCTGCGCATGCATCATGAAGTCTCTCTTCTTCTCAAGGCTCCAGCCGCGAGGAGAAGCTGTCTTCCAGTCTAAAATCCAGTATTTAAATTTTCCATTTTTTACCGGCACCTTAATGATTGCATCAATAAAACCCTTAAATTTAAGGTCCTTGCCGTCAATCGGCTCATACAACGGTTCCTCAGCAGACACTAATTCCCAGCTCGGAAAAGTGCTCTCTAGAAAATCAGGGACTGACAAAACTGATGTCTTTGCCCAACTAATCCACTCATCGAGAAAGTTGTGCTTGTAGTTCCAGCCTTGAGCTTTTGCGCGAGCAGTCTGCGTTGAAATAAATTCTGGAGAGTCAAATCCTAGTTTCTCCCACTCTTCACGCATTTCCTCCTCTAGCTTCTCAATTCGACCCTCCAGGCTCCTGTTGGTTAGGAAGTGCTCAACACAAGCATGTACTAGCGTTCCATAAACCAGGTGTTGAGTCGGTGGAGCGCCTTCAATTCCATCTACATACGTCAGCTTGTGGCGCCATGCGCACTCTTTCCAGATTTTCACCTCAGAGTACGAGACGTGCGGCTTGTTAGTTGGAAAGTCTTGAATTACAGTTAGGCTATTATCGCTGGACATTTGGTCTTCTTTCTTGAGCAATCATAGCCTTGTCGAGGGCTTCTTTATAAAATTAGTTATTCCTTGGGAGAAGTGCCTCTGTCATTAGCTTCGGTTGAGAGCATGCTAATTTAACTGAGGGTGTGGGTTTGGTGAAATCAACTGGTCTATGAAAAATCCAGCCTCCCATCTCCTCCTTGAGCTTCATGGCCATGTCAACGACTTCTTCATCTGTGACATCTGCCCAGGACTTCTGAAAGAACATGTTGTTCTCAGGGGTGTCCTTCTGCTCGATATCATAGAGACTCTGCCAAAACTTTGTCCAAAAATTCCTGTATGACTTTATCTTCCGCTCTAGGTCAAACCAGGAGTAGTGATGAACTGATGGGTATATTTTGGCGACGTGGTCAAACCATCCTTGATATGCCTGGAGAGCTTCATTGTTGCCTTGTAAGGCGGCAACCCTGCAGTTGTGCACTTCCTGTGTGTAAAAATTTGCATGCGGGACAATCTCAAGACTGTCCTTGAAGATATAGTCGCAACCATCTGTTCCTGGTGCCGCAAAAAGTTTGCCATCAGAGTCAAACTTTCTTAGGTGGCCTGGAATTCCGTGTGTTATGTTGGAATTGTTTCTGCTAAGTCGCCACTTCCAGGGATTGACGTCAACTCTGACCTTCTCGGGTCCTCCCCAGTACTCAATTACTGGCAACGCCACAATATTGACGAGATCAGGAAAGTTTTTGCAAAGCTTAACGATTTTTTCGTAATCGTCCTCATGCACAATTTCATCCGCGTCTTGTTGCCACAAAAAGTCTCCTGTGCATCGTGAGCGAGCCTCGGCCTTCTGCATACCGTCAAAGACACCGAAGCGAGTGTCATTCCAGTCTCGAGGCACCTCATAGACTTTTAGTCGTGACTCAGCCTTAGTCCACTCTCTGAGTGACTCAAGTGTTCCGTCATTTGATCCACCGTCGACGACGACGACCTCGTCACAAAAGCCAAGTAGCGACTGGATGCATTGACGCCACGGATAGCTACTGCTATTGTAGTTATATGAAGTTGTATATCCGCTGATCTTTGGCTTCCACTCAACGGTATTCTTGATCGATGTCCAGAAAAGGTGCCTTGCGCCATACAGGTACTCTTCTATCTCTAGAAGGTTTTCTGTGTTAAACCACTCCTCTTTTGCATGTTGAACGTTTTCATTTATGATAATTTTGCAACCAAGCAATTTTGCCTCAATAACCATTCTTGGGCAAGTATCCCAGCCCTTTGGTAGATAAACAAGACCTTCTGCTTCAGAAAGCTTTTTAAGAATATCTGCATAGGGCAAGTTCCAGACAATCTCGTAGTCGAGGCCGTTGTCTTTGCAATATTTCTCGGAATCATCGGCACCCTTGACCCAAGAAGAACTGCCTAGTACGAGCCAGCCTTTTCTGGTGCTGTTTTCACTTAGTGCCCTTAAGCGCTTGACTTCAACGAAGAAAGCGTCGTCAAAGACAGAGCTAAGAACTGTGTTAGGCCTCTCTCCCAAGAACGGGTAGAGCTTGTGATAGTGATCCATTTGTTCCTCTGACATCCACCAGAGGTTCTTGGCGCCGTACATGAATGCAGAAATTAGTTTGCCCTGCGTCGACGAAGCGTCATCACATGGTTTGTTCTCTGCAAACTCATGTTTTTGAGGAGAGCGCCACTTGCAGTACTTATAATCGTATTCAAGTATCGAATAGCTTAAATTCGCAACAATACTTGGTATTAAGTTGGCATCTAGATCTGCAAAATTGCCGAATATCCAGTGCTTGTCATATCCTGACTCTAAAGTCTCTAATGTGACGTCCTTGGACTTAATTTTAAATGTTCGAAGCGGGCTTGACTTTATTATTGCTTCACTCGTCAATTCAGCGCCTCCCACATAGTCTTCAACGAAAAGATCGGCGACAAAGATGATTTGTGAACATTCAGGTACTCTTTTGACACCATCCTCAAATGGGCTCGTAAACATTGACACTCCGAAAGTTATTGAATGTCAATATTATTGTATGCCAAACGTTTTTGTACATACAGCAAGTTTTTTAATCAGGTTTTATAAAATCTTTTTCTGGCAGCGTAGGGCCGTCCTTGATTGCAATAAAATTAGCAACCACATAGGGCGCAATACACTAGCAAGGCAATCTTATATTAAATCGTCGTCCTACAAAGACAGTGTCCTGACAGTCTAGACCTCTTGCAGTAACAATAAATGCTATTTATTCGAGCAAAGAGTTGATTTTCAAATTAAATCAATCGCTCAATACTCACATAATTACCGTATGGACTTGACCCAGTAGTAACCTGCCAGATGATACGGTACATTTTACTATTGGTAATGTCTGTGAGTATAGTTGTGGCCTGCTGCCCGGCCGCGGAAAAATAGTAACCACTGTCTCCTATTGTGGCAGGAGTTGTAGTTGCTGACATAGTGCCGGAACGGCCAGATGCATCAGTAGTTGAACTACCCATTTGATAAGTTAGAGCATAAGCAAAGGTAGCAGTTCCGCTGACAGTAGCAGCATGGATCCATACACCAATACTTTGGGCACGAATTTGTATGACCAAGCTGTCAAGGGTTAAACTGGTATCCAGTGCCAGGTTCGCTGCACTAGTAGCACTTACGATTCCTGCACCTGCAGGACCTTGTGGTCCTTGTGAACCAGTTTCTCCTTGTGGTCCTGTGGCACCTGGTTCTCCTTGTGGTCCTTGTGCCCCAGTGGCTCCGGTAGCGCCAGCAGGTCCAGTTTCTCCTTGTGGTCCTGTGGCACCTGGTTCTCCTTGTGGTCCTTGTGCCCCAGTGGCTCCGGTAGCGCCAGCAGGTCCAGTTTCTCCTTGTGGTCCTTGTGGTCCCGGTGTTCCACCTCCTCCCAATACACTATCACCATTGCTGTCTTTGATATCACCGCCGGCGGGTAATGTTAGATTACCGTCTGCTTCAAATCTCCATGTATTTGAACTTCCACGGTTGTTAGTAATGATCGCTACTGGCTCAGTGTTGCTATTGTTTATTAAATATAAATCGTCTCCTGCCTCAATATGAATGTCTTCATCACTTTCTATAGAGATGTCCATCTCACCACGACCTCTTATCGATATTTCCTCATCGTCGTAGTTGATATCAATAACGCTTTCGTGTGTATAGAAAATTTCTAAACTGGTGATCGTTGTTGGATCAGGATCAGCACTGACAGTTGTGAATATATTTACAGTTCCACTGCCGTAACCTGATCCATTAAATGGCAATCTATCGCCGCCGTTGATACTAAATGCTGAGAGAGTACCCGAGAAACTATCAAAGAAATTTATAAGGTTTGTGGCGCCTGTAAAATTAGCATTAGCCCCAGACCAAGTTGCCGAACTCCAGTCACTATCACTAAAATACTCACTGTCCTCTTCGCTTATAGCACTCAATGTTGCTTGACCATTAGATGGATATAAGAATAGTTTTGCTCGGACAAGACTATCACTATCTTTGACTTCCATAGTGATTGAGTTGTCATCATCACTTGATATTGTAGTATCATCAAAAGTGATATCACCGGTATTGGCACTACCACCGCCTCCCTCACCAGGTTCGCCCTGTGGTCCTTGAGCTCCGGCAGGGCCTTGTTCGCCAGTAGGTCCTTGAACACCTGGTTCTCCTTGAGCTCCGGCAGGACCGGCTTCGCCCGCAGGGCCTGTTGCGCCCGTAGCCCCTGCTGGTCCCTGAATACCTGGTTCGCCCTGGGCGCCTTGTGGTCCTGGTTCGCCCTGAATGCCTTGTGGTCCTGGTTCTCCCTGTTCGCCTTGTGGGCCTGTGTCTCCAGGTGCACCGGCCTCTCCTTGAGAACCTATAGGGCCTGTAATTCCTTGGGCTCCCGTGTCGCCCTGAGGTCCAGCAGGACCGGTGTCGCCCTGCGCGCCCGTCAAACCCTGGGGGCCTGTTGGGCCTACGGAACCTGTCTGGCCTGTCGTGCCCTGCGTTCCTGTGTTGCCGCGCGGGCCCATAGGCCCTGTTTGCCCTCTAAAGCCCTGGTGGCCTTGCGGCCCCATGACGCCTGTCGGTCCCGCAGGGCCTACGTTGCCGCGCGGGCCTGTGATGCCTCGAAGACCTTGACTTCCTTGTGAACCTGTTGAGCCCGTTGGGCCCGTTGGGCCCGTTGGTCCCGTTGGGCCGTGAGGACCCGTAGGTCCTGTCGGTCCAGTTGAACCTAGAGACCCTGTGGGGCCTGTATCACCTTTGATACCGCCGACCGTTGTTGTAGGAAATGTCATTAGAACTCCGTAAATTAATTTTAAAAATATTTAATAGGTTACAATAACTACATAACCATTGGCGCCAGATCCACCAGCACCCGAAGATTTATTAGCGCTGAAGCCGGCGCCGCCTCCGCCGCCTCCGCCGCCGGCGCCGTATTCACCGCCGCTACCGCCTGCGCCGCCGGAACTACTTGTGGATCCTCCTCCACCCCCGCCGCCTGCTGAGCCGATGTAGAATGATCCGTTTGTGCCGTTCGACCCACTCCCGCCTGACGAGCTGCCGCCTGCCCCTCCGGCCGGCATGCCGCCAGACATTAGCGGACCTTTTCCTCCGGCGGCTCCTGCAGTGCCTCCAGAGGTTGAGCTTCCACCGCCGCCGCCTCCAGGCCCAGCATTTAAAGAGCTGCCAGTTCCTCCGCCAGACCCTCCAGCACTTCCAGGAAAAAGTCCATCGCCGCCGGCGGCGGCCGACGCGGTTGTGCCTGTTGTCCCTGCCCCTCCGCCAGCTCCACCCTCTGCATATGCGTAGGGAGAAGAAACAGGACCAAAGCGTGAAAGACCGCCAGGAACACCGACTTTTCCATTTCCAACTGAAGAAACAGCATCACCTCCGCTTCCTCCACCACCAACCGCAACGCTAACAGTTGCACCAAGCGTCGATGCAGGAATTGTTATTGATGTAAGTCCTCCTCCTCCTCCGCCGCCGCCGCCATAGGCACTTCCTGAGCCTGAAGTGAGAGCTCCACTACCGCCGCCGCCTCCGGCACCGACAACTGTTATATTTACAAAACTAGCATTTGAAGGCTTAGTCCATGTATGGACTTTATGAAATCCTGTCCCAGTACTTCCAGTGTTTCCTGTGCTGTTATAAAGAAATGTTTGGATATCTATAGAATTTGTTGGCCCTGTCGGTCCTGTCGACCCTGTTGACCCTGTCGGTCCTGTTGACCCTGTCGGCCCTGTTGACCCTGTCGGCCCTGTTGACCCTATTGACCCTGTCGGCCCTGTTGACCCTGTCGGCCCTGTTGACCCTGTCGGCCCTGTTGACCCTGTTGACCCTATTGACCCTGTCGGTCCTGTTTCTCCAGCTGCTCCGGCTGTGCCTGTCGGCCCTGTTGACCCTGTTGACCCTGTCGGTCCTGTCGGTCCTGTCGGTCCTGTTTCTCCAGCTGCTCCGGCTGTGCCTGTCGGTCCTGTTGACCCTGTCGGTCCTGTTTCTCCAGCTGCTCCGGCTGTGCCCGTCGGTCCTGTCGGTCCTGTTGGACCCGCTGCACCACCAACAGATTCTTCAGTGATCTCGACGCCGCGCATT
>Ga0194116_10005426_pt1 | contig 14028 bp, 16 predicted proteins | sample TA2MahsurfametaG_4_FD_148617 | JGI IMG/M metagenome (GOLD analysis project Ga0194116, IMG submission 148617) | Freshwater microbial communities from Lake Tanganyika, Tanzania - TA2015008 Mahale S9 surface | ecosystem: Environmental > Aquatic > Freshwater > Lake | place: Tanzania: Lake... | reverse complement strand
TATTGTTATGCATAGTTATGATTATGATTATATGGGTGTATAGAAAGAAATAGCATAACATAACACTGTATATATTATTATTAACATTATTATAGATATGACCGGCGATAATATTGAGAGGGGGGGTGGTTAATATTGTAAGCGGTGCGGGGGGGGCTATATTATTTGCAATAGGGGAGGTAGGGGATATGTATTTTATACGTTGGGTATATCATCTTCTGGAGCATAGTCTAGGTTGGCTAATTTTATTACTGCACCATTGATGTTGCATATGGAACGAATTTCTTTTTCGGTAAATGATTTTTTTGGTGTATCTGTTATATAAAAGTCACCGCCGACTGTTTTTGGGCAACCTTCTAGGCTAGTTAGTTCGTTATAGCTACAGTCAAAGTCACTACCTACGATTGAGGGAGCGCCTATTAGATTGTATAATTTATTATTAGCACATTCAAAGATACCGTCTATTTTTTTTGGAGCACCGATTAGTGAAGTTATATTATTGGCACCGCAATGATAATCGCGTATTATATATTGTGGACCGCCTATTAGTGAAGTAAGGTTGTTATTATTACATTGAAATATGGTTATTGGTTTTTGTGGGCTACCTTCTAATGAAGTTAAACTATTATCGTTGCAGTAGTATGTACCATCTACTTGTGTTGGACCGCCTATTAAGTTGGTTAGTAGGTTATGTGAGCATTCGAAGTTACCTGGTATAATGGATGTACAGCCTTGTAGTGATGTTAATTTATTCATATAGGCACCATAGTTAAGGTTTATTTTGAGCGGGCTATTTTCTAGATTGATTAATTTATTATGTGCGCAATTGAAACTACCGTGTACATGTACGTCTTTGAGTATTGGAGGCAGTTGTTTTAGGTAAAGGAATTGTAGAGTTACGCTATTTTTTATAATTTTTGCCATAGGTTATATAGTCAATAAATATGGTAATTATGTATTGACGGGCGAGTTTTTGTATGGTAGATTGGTTTGTTGTACGAACATATTATGGGTCAATCGTTGCCTAGTTTTATATTAACATCTTAATAATTGATAAGATTATATCATAGTACGATATTTATAAGATATGAATCTTGTGCGGTTAAAAATGTTAATTAAGGAAATGTTGGATGAAAACAGTGAAGTTGCTTTAGCAAACACCAATCGTTTGATTGACAGTGCAACAACTGTAGATGATTTACTAAACAAGTTGAAAGGTAAACGATTAAAGGATTTGTTGGATATGGCAAGTTTTGCTCGTTTATATGTAATGAATAAGTATGGTGTAGGTAATATGCCTGATAAGGACGATATAAAAGCTAATGTGTCAGATTTATTGACTAGTATAGTTGATTATATTAATTTTCGTAAGTTGGATAGGATGAACATTGAAAGAGACGCTTTTGAAAAACAACATTATAATACTTCTGAATATAAAGAATGGCTTAGTAAACGTAATGCTGCATTTAAAAAGTTATTTATGGCACGTAGAACAAATAATCAACCGGCTATTGATATTGCTCAATCTGAATATAATGATATAATGGCATCTGAACCTAATCGTGATGATTATGAAAAAAATAGAAGTGAGCGTGAACAAACTGTTCATGAATTTCACAATCGTCGATTGACACTAGATGATATAATGCCACAATCGGATGATACTGTGGCTGACAAACAAAGATACAAAAGTATTGTTAAAGCATTTGGCAAACTAAAGAATATGAATGAATCTGTATTTACACGTTTAGCAAAACAAATGATTGTAGAAAATGATGGCACATCTGTTACCGTGCAAGTTTATACTGGAGGTGGTAAAGGTGGTACCACATTATTGTTATATAAGGGTGATGCTAGGGGTAGTGAACTATCATCTGACAAACATTATAAAACGCCAACACAATTTGTAGATTTGTTGAGAACGTTGGATAATACCCGTGGCAGTACTACTGATGAACAGGTAAAAAATGTATTACGTAAGTTGACGCCCGATGAATTGGAACAATTGAAAAATGAAAAGATTATTGTTACCAATAATGTAGAGGTATGATTAAATTTTGTAAAAGTAAAAAAGAAATCTATTTAAATTAAAAGATAATACTTTATGAACATACTAATAATAGGTGGTTGTGGTTATATTGGATCTAGTTTATTTGCACATTTAAGTTTAAAGCATAATGTAGAGACCGTTGATTTGGAACTATACGGTAATTTTGTGAATCAAAAAAATATAAAAATGGATTATGAAAATCTTGAACAGTCATATTTAGATAAATTTGATGTAATAATATTGACTGCTGCTAATTCTTCGATGTCATTATGTAAGGACATATTTGATACATTTAATAACAATGTTGTCAAGTTTTATAAATTGGTGACAAAGTTAAAAAAACAAAAGTTTATATATGCATCCAGTTCTTGTGTTTATACAAATTTTACCGGTGAACTAAAAGATGAAAATGATTTAGTTGATCCTGTTGATGGTCTAACACTATCAAAAACGACTATTGATTGTTTGATGAAATTGACCAATATTGAATATTATGGATTACGATTTGGAAGTGTAAATGGTTGGTCGCCTAATATGAGATTGGATTTAATGATCAATTCGATGACATTATCTGCAAAAAATAATAAAAAGGTTTATATTTCAAATGGAGAATCTTATAGACCAATATTATTCATTGATGACTTGGTAAGTTCTGTAGAAAAAATAATTGATTGTAAAGAAGATAAACGTGGTATCTACAATTTAGTATCATTTAATGAAAAAATTTCAAACATTGGTAAAAAAGTAGCGTCGCTTACAAACAGTGAATTAATAGATCAAGGCAACAACTTTACATATAACTTTAAAATATCATCCTTAAAATTTTATAAAACATTTGGAGATCACCAAGTTTCAACTTTGGAATCGATTGTTAATAGCGTATTAAATGGACCGGAAAATATAAAATGGTCTAAACGATAAAAACAATAAAGTAACAGATTGTAATGATCAACATACAACTATGAAAACAATAATCAGTCATTTTTATAACGAAGAGTATTTACTTCCTTGGTGGTTAAATCATCACAAACAAATGTTTGATCATGGTATCATCATCGACTATCAAAGCACTGACAGAAGTAGAGAAATAATTAAATCAATATGTCCTAATTGGACAATATTAGACAGTCGAAATAAAGAATTTGAAGCTGCCGAAGTTGACAAGGAAGTGGAAGATTTAGAAAAAGATATTAAAGGTTGGAGAATGGTATTGAATATCACTGAATTTTTAATAGGGGATATATCAATATTAGATAATAAAGAAGAGGAGGATTTGTATGTTGAATCAATGACAATGATTGACCATCCGTCGCAAGAATTTGTAGAACCTGATCCAAATAAATCTCTTTTATCACAAAGAACATACGGTTTTTATCCTCAATGGCATTCACATAATCGTGAAGAAACCAAGTGGATTTATAGACATTTGAGAAAGTTAACTAAAGTTTCCAGACCCTATAAGTACATGGGCAGACACTATTTGTATGCCGAGGAAAAATGGACAGAAGATTTTCTAATTGCTTGTTATTATTATAGTCCTTACACAAATGCAGGCGTAAAACGAAAATTACAGATTCAAGATAAAATGTGTGCTTTCGACAAAAAAGAGGGCAGGGGTATTCAACATTTAATGGATGAAACCGAATTGAATTTTAGACTTAAAACGGGTCAGAAATTCATTAAGGATCTTTATCCGGTCTATGAAGAAAAAGTCAAAAAATATCTTTACTAAGAAACTAAAATATGAGTTATAAAGAAAATAAAATTTGTGTGGTATGTAAAAACCAAGATTTAATTCAGTATATTGATCTTGGCGTTCAACCACTAGCAAATTCGTATCATAAAAACGATATAATACTATCAAAGTATCCATTACAAGTAAATGTTTGTAATTCGTGTTGGCACTCACAACTATCTGTAAGTGTCGATCCATCTGAAATGTTTGATGATTACTTTTATGTATCAGATACATCCAAGACTTTAGACTCATATTTTGATTGGACAACAAATTATATTTTAGAAAAAAATACCAATTGTTCAAATGTTTTGGAAATTGCATGTAATTCTGGTTTATTGTTAGAAAAATTTAAAAATAAAGGATTAAATTGTGTTGGTGTTGATCCAGCAAAAAATTTAAGACAATTATCGGTTGACAGAAATCTCGATGTTTATGTTGATTATTGGAATAGCGATCTTTCAGAAAAAGTAAAACAAGAAAACGGATTATTCGATTTGGTTTTAGCATTTCATGTTTTACCTCATGTGCCAGATCCTATTGAGTTTATAAATTCTTGTAAGAATGTTTTAAATGAAAATGGATCGATATATTTACAGACATCTCAATGTGATATGTTTTTAAATAATGAATTTGATGTAATTTACCATGAACATACATCTTATTTTACAGCAAAATCTATACAAAGATTAGCCCGAGAAACAGGTTTGTTTGTATCGGATATTATTAAAACCGATATTCACGGAAAGTCATTTTTATTTTGTCTTCAAAAACAAGTTAGTTATGAAATCAAGTTAAAAGAACTTATTGCAGAAGAAGAAAAGTATAATATACATAATTTAGTAAAATACAACGAATTTGCTTTACAGGCTAATAATACTAAAACTTTATTGACATCAAAGTTAAATGAATTTAGAAACAAAGGTTATACGATAGTTGGTTATGGTGCAGCAGCTAAAGGAAATACGTTATTGAATTATATTCAATTTAAGTTAGACTTTATAATTGATGACAATCCTTTAAAGCATGGTTATAAGACGCCAGGTATGGATATAGACATATACTCAATTGATAAATTAACTGAAAGCTTTGATAAAATTTGTTTTGTACCTTTAGCTTGGAATTTTTTCACAGAAATTAAACAAAAAATAAAGAGTAAACGATGTTCAAATAAAGATGTGTTTATTAGATATTTTCCAAACTATACCGAAGAAAGTGTAAATGTAATCAAACTAGAAACCAATAATAAAGTCGCTGTACATTCCGACGATCATAAACATCCAGAGGGAATTTATTATGATAATAATATGAACCCGCAATTTGTAAAAGAAGTGGAAAATTATTTTAATAATAAACAGTTAGATTTTCTTGATTTAGGATGTGCTGGTGGTGAGTTAGTGTCACATATGTTTGATAGAAATCATAATTCAGTTGGTTTAGAAGGATCGGATCATTGTTTAAATGTAAGACCAGAAATGGTAAAAGAAGTGGGATTTGAGCCACTGGGACATAAAAATTGGAAAAAACACGGTAATAAGGTATTATTTACATGTGATATAACAAAAGAGTATCAACTTTATAAGGATAATTTACCTACACAATTTGATATTATTACATGTTTTGATGTAATGGAACATTTTAATCCAGATGAAGTAGAAACTTTTCTAAAACAAACACACAAACACATAAAGGACGATGGTTTATTTGTTGTACAGATTCATCTTGGTCCGAGTGGTAGACACACTTCATCTTTAAACACACCTGAAAATTTAAATTATCATAAATCGGTTTTTTCGAAACAAAAATGGATTGAAATGATCGCGAGATATTTTAATCAAATTGATTATCCATTTACTTGTCATAATAGAAGTCATATATACGGATTTGATCCGTTTGGTTATTTAATTTACGCAGGTAAAAAAATTAAATGATTATAGTATCTTGTCCTCTTAGAGTTTCATTGGTTGGTGGTTCAACAGATCATCCTAATTTTATAGAAAAATATAAAAAAGGATCTGTAATAAGTTTTCCATCTAATTTGAAGGTATTTGTAACTCTTCATCAAGACAAGGTAGGTAAAAATTCTGTTGACAACGAATATGTAATTAATTATTCAATTCAAGAACGGTCAAAAAATATAAACGATATTAAAAACGAACTGGTTAAGAACTGTTTCAAACATTTTAATATTGATAAAATTAATTGTTCATTGACATCCGATGTTTATTCAATTGGCACGGGTTTAGCATCGTCCTCGGCGTATTTATTAGCTTTAATTAAAGGTATATCTTTATTTCAGAGGTTAAAGTTAAGTGATTTTGAAATATGTGAAATTGCTAAAAACATTGAAAAAAAATTCAATCCACTAGTAGGTCAACAAGACTTTTATGGTAGTTTAGATGGATTTAAAAGAATAAATTTTTTTCAAAATAAAACACCTGAAATTAAATATCTATCCAATAAAATATTTGACCTAATAGATTGTTTTCTATTATACTCAGGAGTTAAAAGAAATTCTACTGAAATACTTGAAAAAATCGATGTTGATAAATCTTTAGTGTTAATCGACGATGTAAATGATCTTGAAGACGCTATTAATAAATTGGATCTATTAAAATTTAATGATATAATAAAAAGAGGGTGGACAAACAAAAAAGCTACCTCAAATATTATTTGTTCAAATGAAAAATTGGTTGAAATAGATAATAAATTATCATCCGATAAAAGAATACTTTCACACAAACTGTGTGGTGCGGGTAACGGAGGATTTTTTCTTATTTTTTGTGAAAAGAATTTTTCTAAGACAGTAAAACATGATTATGATAATATAATTCAAATCAATTTATCAACCGGAGGATTAAAACATGAAGTATTGCTTTGATATAGATGGCACAATTTGTAGTACAGATGAATCACACGATTATGAATTAGCTAAACCTTTTGTCGATGTAATAGAACAAATCAATAAATTATATGAATCAAATCAAATAATTCTTTTCACAGCAAGAGGGGCTTCAAGTGGTAAAAATTGGCATGAGCTAACCGTTTCTCAATTAGAGAAATGGGGAGTAAAATACCATCAACTAATTGATAAAAATAAACCTAGTTTTGATTTACTAATTGATGATAAAGCTATTAATGCAATGGAATGGAGAAAAACATTACCAAAAAAGGTTGGATTTTTAGCGGGTACGTTTGATATACTACATCCTGGATATATCTCTATGTTTAAAAAAACAAAGGATTATTGTAATTATTTGGTTGTTGGTTTACACAAAGATCCTTCGATTGAAAGACAGATCAAAACTAAACCTATACTATCTATTGAAGATCGTGTTGAAATGATTTTATCGTTAAAATATGTTGACGAAGTTAAAGTTTACGAAACAGAAGAAGATCTAATAAAAGTAATTAAAGATTTAAAACCTAGTGTACGATTCTTAGGAAATGATTATAAAAGTAAACATATTACTGGTAATGAATTGAATATTCCTATTGAATTTATTGATAGGAATCATGGTTGGTCAAGCACAAAATTTAAAAAATTAGTTTATGACCAAGTAAATAACAATAAACAATTTTTTTTATAATGTGAGTTAATATTTATATAGATGACAGCAATCTATATAATTTGTAGCCTAATGTGGTGTAGCATATGTGAATGGCTTTTGCACCGTTATGTTATGCATAAACCACTTTTTGGTTTTGATTATTCATATAAAGCACATACAAAAGTACACCATAACATTTATAAGTATGATGAAACGTATCATGTTCGGATTGGTGATGATGGTAATAAAATTCCTATGGCGTGGTGGAATGGAATTATAATTGCTACACTTGCTGGATTACCCATGTTAGTGTTTAGTTATAAGTTATTTATATTAATTTTTGTTGTAGCAATGTGTTATTACGGTGTATATGAGTTTATACATTGGTGTATGCATTTACCTAAGAGAAGAGTAGTTGAGTATAATCGGTGGTTTAAAAAATTGAATGGACATCATTTGTTGCATCATAGATATATGAATAAAAATTACAATGTTGTATTACCGTTTGCGGATTGGTTATTTGGCACATTGTTGTTACGAAGTCCAATTAAATTTAAACAATGTGAACCGTCATATTGTATACCGAATTTACAACCTGTTTAAAAAAAGAAAACATTATGAAAAAAAATGGATTAAAACAAATGATAAAAGAAATTCTTAATGAAATTGATTTTGCTCCTAGATTTAGACCAACACATGATTTAACTATTGTTTCAACTGTAACTGGTAACGATTTAGATGATTTGAAAAAATATGTGTCAGAACTACATAAAGTTTTAACGGCAGCATTTGGTGATGATGTAGTATTTGAAGAAAAATTAAAGAAGTCAATATTATCCAATAAAGATAAAAAAATTGAAACCACATTTACTATTATTAATATAATTGACGATTTAATGTTAAAAACGGTAAGAGAATACCTACAAGATATGCATGAAGCATTAAAAAAATGGTCACAAGAACAAGATTTAGTGTTAGATATTAATTTTACAATTAAAGAAAATGATATTCAACTAAATAATTCCCAAGAATTAAATGTTTTATCTTCAGTAACTGGCGCAGAAATTAACTTATTAAAACAATTTATATCTGAATTGCATGATATTTTAATTTACGAATTTGATGAAGATGTAACTTTTGAAAAAAAATTGAATCAATTAAATATAATTAAATTAAAAAATAACGATCGTAAAATAGATTATAAATTTAAAATTACAAATATAACAAGTAAAGAAGATTTGGAATTAGTAAAAGAAACACTTGAAATTGTACAAGAAAAATTAACAAAATGGTCGATAAACCAAAAATCGAAAATAAATTTTATTTTTACGATTGGATAATACGTTTGCAGTAAAACAAATAGGAGTTAATTGTGAAATTAAAAGGAAAATCATATAGGTATTAATCTGTGGTTCACTATTTATAAATATATTATGCAATACAAAGATTTTTATTCAACTCTTTTACAAGAAAACCGTAAATTAGCAAAACAGTATGTTGACCAAGGCAAGTTGTCCCTTAAGGATTTTGATTTGTTGATTAGTTTTGATCCATCAGACACCAAAAAATATGTGGGTTGGATGGCTAAACAATGGATTAATAGAGAAACAACTGGAATAACCACTCCAGATGATTTGCGTAATACAATTGAAGAATATGATGTATTCATAAAAAATGGCAAGGCTAAGACAAGAGACATCTTTAAGTTTGCTACATTCAAGGATTTAAAGCGTGAAGTGGACGAAATTAATAAAGCCGGGCCTGAATCAAAGAGTGAACTTCGAGATGATTATGAAATAGTAAGAGATGATGGTACAGCATTGATTGCGGTACCTCATAGTCATGAAGCTAGTAGATATTTAGGATTGAGTGCATTTGCTTATAGAGACTGTGAAGGTGGTGGTAAAGATAGCAAGTGGTGTACAACTTATAAAGCACCTGACCACTACAATAATTATTATTTTAGTCAAGGTATTACATTATACTATGTAAAAGTAAAAGATGAAGATAAAATAGATGATTTGGAAGCAGCATTTCCAGCAAAAAAAGGTGCAATTGTTGTAGTAGCACTATTAGTAGATAAAAATGGTAAATTGTTTGATGGATATGACGGAAACGATGACAAATTAAGTGCGGATGAGATAAAAAAGTTTAGAAAAATTGTAGGAATTTAATCAAATGATTAAGCTCAAAGATATATTATTTGAATCTGCTACACCTGATATTTTTGTACCTAGAAGAACTGAAGATAGAGTTGAACGCTTAATTAAGCAATATATTCGTGCTGGTGGTGAAGGCAATCTTAGACTTAGTTTTATGCGTTTAGAAAAATTGCCAAAAATATTAAAAAATATTGAAGTTAAAGGTAATTTTTTATGTTCTGGTAATTATCTTGAAACTTTGGAGAATTTTCCGAAGAAAGTTACTGGAACAATTGATATATCTTTTAATAGAATTAAAAGTCTTCAAGGTCTTGGTGTTGAAGTTGTAAATAATGGTTTTGGATTTTTATGTAATGGTAACAATTTAAATGATTTAAAAGGTGGACCTAAAATTATATTTGGAGACTATGTTTGTAATGAAAACGATTTGACATCATTGGAAGGGTCTCCAACTGTGATTAATGGTAACTTTTATTGTAGTTATAATAAGTTAAAAACTTTAGAAGGCGGCCCTAGACATGTTACAAAAGATTATTTAGCTAGTTTTAATAATTTAGAAACATTGGATGGACTGCCCAAATTTATTGGTGGTGATTTAATTTTAGTAACAAATCATAAAGTATTTACCGTAGCTCAAATTAGAGCAATAAGTGATATTAGAGGACGTATAGAACTGATATGATTAAGCTCAAAGACATATTATTAGAATCAACCACACCAGATATCTTTGTTCCTCGTAGGGTTGAAGATAGAATTGAACGCCTAATTAAGATTTATGTACGTAATGGTAGCAAAGGCAATTTAGAATTGATAAACATGAATTTGAGTGAATTGCCAGCTATATTAAGCAATGTAACTGTTGAAAGAGATTTTAATTGTACATATAATCTATTAACCTCACTACGTGGAGCACCAAAAAGTGTTGGTGGAGATTTTAATTGTAGCAACAATAAATTAACCTCACTGAGTGGAGCACCACAATATGTTGGTGGAAATTTTATTTGTATCCTCAATAAATTAATCTCACTGAGTGAAGCACCAGAACGTGTTGGTGGAAATTTTTATTGTAGCAACAATGAATTAACCTCGCTAAGTGGAGCACCAAAAAGTGTTGGTGGAAATTTTGATTGTAACCTCAATAAATTAACCTCACTAAATGGAGCACCACAACATGTTAATGGATATTTTGATTGTTACGGCAATAAATTACCTTCACTAAATGGAGCACCACAACATGTTAATGGATATTTTAATTGTAGATATAACGCAGTACAATTCACTGAGGCACAAGTTAAAGCGGTGTGTGATGTAAAAGGTAAGATATATGTATGATTAAACTCAAAGACATATTATTAGAAAGTAAATCACCAGGTATTTTTATACCTAGAAGAATGGATGATAGAGTTGAACGCCTAATTCAGATTTATTTGCGTAATGGTAGCAAAGGCCATCTAATTTTGACAGACATGAATTTGACTGAATTGCCAGCTATATTGAGCAATGTAACTGTTGATGGAGATTTTAATTGTACATATAATCTATTAACCTCACTACGTGGAGCACCAAAAAGTGTTGGTGGAGATTTTAATTGTAGCAACAATAAATTAACCTCACTAAGCGGTGCACCACAACATGTACACGGAGATTTTAATTGTAGATTTAATCTATTAACCTCACTGAGTGGAGCACCACAACATGTTGATGGAGATTTTTATTGTAGCAGCAACAATAAATTAACCTCACTGAGTGGAGCACCACAACATGTTGATGGAGATTTTTATTGTAGCAGCAACAATAAATTAACCTCACTGAGTGGAGCACCACAACATGTTGGTGGAAATTTTATTTGTAGATTTAATCTATTAACCTCACTGAGTGGAGCACCACAACATGTTGATGGAGATTTTGATTGTAGATTTAATCTATTAAAGTCACTGAGTGGAGCACCACAAACTGTACGTGGAGATTTTAATTGTAGAAATAATCTATTAACTTCACTACATGGAACACCACAAACTGTTGATGGAAATTTTAATTGTAAATATAATCTATTAACCTCACTAAATGGAGCACCACAACGTGTTAATGGATATTTTGATTGTAGCAATAACGCAGTACATTTCGTTGAAGCAGAAGTTAGAGCTGTGTGTGATGTAAGTGGTAAGGTAATTGTATGATTAAGCTCAAAAACTTATTAAAAGCTAAATCAACCGACATCTTTATTCCACGAAGAATGGAGGATAGAGTTGAACGCTTAATTAAAAATTATGTGCGCAATGGTAGCAAAGGCAATTTATATTTTTTTAGGAATATGGATTTGACTGAATTGCCAGAAATATTAAGCAATGTAACTGTTGAAAGAGATTTTGATTGTAGCAATAATCTATTAACCTCACTAAGTGGAGCACCAAAAAGTGTTGGTGGACATTTTATTTGTAACCTCAATAAATTAACCTCATTGAGTGGAGCACCACAAACTGTAGGTGCATCATTTGATTGTAGCAATAATAAATTACCTTCACTAAATGGAGCACCAAAAAGTGTTGGTGGAGATTTTTATTGTTACGATAATAAATTAACCTCACTAAGTGGAGCACCACAACATGTACACGGAGATTTTAATTGTACATATAATCTATTAACCTCACTACGTGGAGCACCACAACATGTTGATGGAGATTTTTATTGTTACGTCAATAAATTAACCTCACTAAGTGGAGCACCAAAAAGTGTTGGTGGACATTTTAATTGTACCAATAATGCAGTAAAATTCACAGAAGCACAAGTGAGAGCTGTGTGTGATGTAAGTGGTAAGGTAATTGTATGATTAAGCTCAAAGATTTACTATTTGAAAGTGAAGTGCCTGACTTATTCATTTCAAGAAGAATGGATGACAGAAAGGTTAGACTCAACAAATTAACTCAACAAGAAGTTAACGAAAAGATTGCTGAATTTATCAAATATCCAGAAAGATTTAATCCACCATCTGTTTTTTCATTAACAAACGACCCCAAAGGTGAAGAAACGAGATCTAAAGACATAAAACTTCCTGGTGAATTTATAGTACCAGATACATTCAACCGGTTAGATAGAGATTTTTATCTTAGTAATTCTAATGTTACCAAACTACCTGATAATTTGATTATAGGCGGATATTTGGCTGTTGAAAACTGTAGGAAATTAAAAGAATTACCTAGAGGATTAAGAACAGACAAAGTATGGGCTGAAGCAAGTGGAGTAAAAATTGTTCACGATGATTTGGTGTGTAAAGAATTATATTTAGAATATACTAAAGTTCTTGAGTTACCATTATTTAAAAATTTAATAAGTATAATTGATGTAAGCTGGACAAAATTTAACAAATTACCCGCCGGATTTACAAATTGTCGAGAACTAACACTATCATTTACAGATATTCAGAATATACCAAACAATGTACATGTACATACACTCCATGTAACTCACTGTGATAAATTGATTTCAATTGGTTCAGGTTGTAAGTTCGATAGGTTAAATGCATTTAGTAGTAATAACCTAGAAACTATAGCCAACGATTTGGTAGTCAAAGAAAATTTTAACTTGTCAGCTGCATGTCCATTTTTTAAGAAAAATTATGAAAAATATGGTTCTAAATTTAAAAAAGCATTAAAAAAAGAATATCCGGGGGTTGAAAACTTTTATATTGGGGATGGTAAATTTGAAATGTAATAATATGATTAAGCTCAAAGATTTACTATTTGAAAATGAAGCACCTGACATCTTTGTTTCCAGAAGAATGGATGATAGAGTTGAACGCATGATTAAAAATTATGTGCGTAATGGCAGTAAAGGCAATTTAAATTTAATTAGAATGAATTTGATAGAACTGCCAGAAATATTAAGCACCGTAACTGTTAATGGAGATTTTGATTGTATATACAATAAATTAAAGTCACTGAGTGGAGCACCACAAACTGTACGTGGAGATTTTAATTGTAGAAACAATGAATTAAAGTCACTAAGTGGAGCACCACAACTTGTACATGGAGCTTTTGATTGTAGCTACAATAAATTAAAGTCACTGAGTGGAGCACCACAACAAGTACATGGATTTTTTAGTTGTCATAGCAATCTATTAGAGTCACTGAGTGGAGCACCACAACTTGTACATGGAGATTTTGAATGTAGATACAATAAATTAAAGTCACTAAGTGGAGCACCACAACATGTAGGTGGAGATTTTAATTGTAGCGGCAATCTATTAGAGTCACTGAGTGGAGCACCACAACTTGTACATGGACATTTTAATTGTAGATACAATAAATTAAAGTCACTGAGTGGAGCACCACAACATGTAGGTGGAGATTTTAATTGTCAAGAAAACATATTACAATTTACAGAAGCAGAAGTTAGAGCTGTGTGTGATGTAAAAGGTAAGGTATTTGTATGATTAAACTTAAAAACATATTGACCGAAATATTAGACGATGTACCACATATATTATTTCACGCTACTTTTAAAGCATTATTACCATTAATTAAAAAAGAAGGT
>Ga0194116_10005418_pt1 | contig 14044 bp, 16 predicted proteins | sample TA2MahsurfametaG_4_FD_148617 | JGI IMG/M metagenome (GOLD analysis project Ga0194116, IMG submission 148617) | Freshwater microbial communities from Lake Tanganyika, Tanzania - TA2015008 Mahale S9 surface | ecosystem: Environmental > Aquatic > Freshwater > Lake | place: Tanzania: Lake... | reverse complement strand
GGGATCTGCAGTACCACCGGACCGCGCCGGCCCGTCAGGGCGCGTTTTGCAGCGACATCTACATATTCGGCCAGACGCTCCGCAGTAGGCACGGTACGCGCCCATTTGCTGATGCTGCCGACGAGCGGATGCTTGAGGTTGTCGTATTCCGACTCGGCCTCGGTCCAGGAGTCCGGCAGTCGCGCGACCAACACCAACACGGCTGAACAGGCGTGAAAAGCCGTCGCGACGCCGTTGATGGCATTTGGCATGCCCTGATCGGCGATGATCAGGGCCACGCCAAGACGGCCGGTAACCCGTGCGTAACCGTCGGCGGCGCTCACGCACCCCGATTCATGCCGATTGCTGATGATGCGAAAGCCGTCGCGCTCCAAGGCCTCGAGCAGGAAGGTGTGCGAGGCACCGGCCAGCGAGAAGACGGTACGAATGCCGTAGCGTGCCAGCGCCCGGCTGACTACCATTCCGCCGGTGAGCGACTGGTGCATCGATTCCCCCTGAGACGCCGTTAGTTCTAGCCGATTCGGACCCAACTTGAAAGTCAGTCACCATCCGGACTACTACCTGCCCCTGCCCGAGGGACACCCTTTTCCGATGGTGAAATACACCCTCGTTTACGATCGCTTGCGCGCTGCTGGTCTGTTGCCCGCCGAGCGCATCATGCTTCCGGGTGAAGCGGCGCGCGCGGATCTCGAGCGCGTACACACTCGCGAATACCTTGACCGATTGTTTGGTCCCGGGTTGAGCGCGCAAGAACAGCGCGCACTCGGTGTGCCGTGGTCACCCCGCTTGCTGCGCCGTTCGCGTCTCGCTGTTCAGGGCACTTTGCTCGCAGCCTGCGCAGCCCTCGAGGATGGTCGTGCCGGTAATCTAGCGGGGGGCACGCACCACGCCTTTGCCGATCATGGCGAAGGTTTTTGTGTGCTCAACGATGTCGCAATCACCATCCGTCGACTGCAAGCCGATCGTCGCATCGCACGGGCTCTGGTGGTCGATCTCGATGTACATCAGGGGAATGGCACGGCCGCAATCTTTGAAGGAGACGAGTCGGTATTCACCTTCTCGATCCACGGCGAAAAAAACTATCCGGCGCGCAAGATGCGCTCGACGCTCGATGTCGGTTTGCCCGATGGTGTGGATGACGATGCCTACCTTTCTGCGCTGCAAGCGAATTTGCCCTCACTCACCAAAGAGTTTCGCCCGGACATCGTCTTTTATCTCGCCGGAGTCGATGTGGCCGAGGGCGATCGTTACGGCAAGTTTCGCCTCTCCGATGCTGGCGTTCGCGCCCGTGAGCGCTGTGTGCTCGACTGGAGTCAAAAGCTCGGTGTGCCACTCGTAATCACGCTAGCAGGAGGCTATTCACCGAACGCCGTGCGCACCGCGATCTTGCACAGCATCGTTTTCGAAGAGGCGATCAACGCATGAGTCAGTCGCCCCCCAAGCCGCCGCGTCCGCGGTTAGTGCACCGCTTTCTGCGTTTCATGTCGGATCGTCGTATCTTGTCGGATGCGCGCATGCTCGAGCTCTACCCGCCGTTCTGGTTCATGCGCATCAAGGTGCTGGAGATGGATCGCGAATGGCGTCGCGTCCGTATTCGGCTGCCGCTCAATGCGATTTCACGTAACCCGGGCGGCGTGATGTTCGGCGGCTATCAGGCCGCGCTCGCCGACCCGATTGCGGCACTCGCCTGTGCTCGGGTGTTCCCCGGTTATTCGGTATGGACGCGCGGGCTCACCGTCGATTTCGAACATGGCGGCAGCACTGATCTCGAACTGCGCTTCGAGTTTCCAGCGACGCTCGAGCGCGAAATCCGCGCAGCGCTCGCGCGTGATCAGCGGGCGACCCCCTCATTCGAATATGGTTTTTATTTGAGCGACGGGACGCGCTGCACGCGCATTGTGAACACCGTGGCGATCAGGCCGCGCGGCTACGCCAAGGCCACCACACCCCCGGCGCCCGAGAGTGGGGTCGATTAAGTTGATCGGCGATTGAATTGGCCGGCGATTGAGTCGGTCGCCGATCAGGCCGGCTCGACCATCAGGCTGCGCAATTTTTTGATCGCGTTGGCTTCGAGCTGACGAATACGCTCGGCTGAAACGCCGTATTCGGCGGCGAGGTCGTGCAGCGTCGCTTTCTCGGCATCGCCCGCCATCCAGCGGCTCGCGAGGATGTCGCGACTGCGCGCGTCGAGCGCTTGCATCGCGGTGGCCAGACGTTCGTGGGTGTCATCTTCCCATTCCTCGCTTTCGACTTGCGCGGCCGGGTCGGCATCGGGCGCGGGCAGGTAAGTCGCGGGGGAGTAGGTTTCGTCTTCTTCGGATTCCGCTGGCGTCGGATCGAATGACAGATCACGCGCCGTGAGGCGTCGCTCCATCTCGGTGACTTCGTGTTCGCTGACGCCGAGTTCGCGGGCGACGGTACGGGTCTCTTCCGGCGATAACCAGCTGAGATTTTTTTTGAGGCGACGCAGATTGAAGAACAGTTTGCGCTGCGCTTTGGTGGTGGCCACTTTGACGAGCCGCCAGTTGCGCAGCACGTATTCGTGAATCTCGGCGCGGATCCAGTGCACGGCGAAGGACACGAGGCGCACACCGATCGTGGGATCGAAGCGCTTAACGGCTTTCATCAGCCCGACATTGCCTTCCTGCACCAGATCGCCCATCGGCAGCCCGTATCCCGAGTAGCCGCGAGCGATGTGCACTACGAAGCGCAGATGCGAGAGCACGAGTGCGCGCGCGGCGTCGACATCGCCTTCTTCACGAAAGCGGCGCGCCAGCGACTGTTCGTCTTCGCGAGACAGCACCGGCACCTTCGACACGCGGTCGAGGTAGGCGTCGAGGCTGCCGAGCGGGCCGGCCAGCGACAGATCGGTATAACGTGGCGCAAGAACCTGTGTGGGCATGGGGTCGTAACCTCCGACCAAAGTCTAGCACTCGGGGGTTTTGAGTGCTAACCCGCGCCAAGGTTCGATTGAGGCATCAGACAGTCAATTAGGATGCTTTAGACCTTATTGACTCACTAAGGAATCAAAAAAGCCCTTAGGTTAATCCCGGGGTTCGATTTTCGCGAGCAATCGTGCGGCGCCGAGCCAAGCCCCGAGGACCCCGAGCAGCGCGGCGAGGCCAACAAGCGCCGCGGCCTCCGGCAGCTCGAGTCCGCTCAGTGCATAGGTTCCTCCGTACAGCGCCGAGACCCGGCTGACGGGTTCGGCGAGTGCAGAGGCCAGCAAGGCGGTGATGCCGGTCGCCGCGAGCCCACCGAGCAGGCCGAGGAAAAATCCTTCATAGAGAAACGGCCTGCGCACGAAGGCGTTCGATCCGCCGACGAGTTTCGTGACCTCGATCTCCGCGCGGCGCGCGCCAATCTCCAGGCGGATGGCGTTGCCGATCACCACCAACACGCCGAGCGCCAGCAGGCCGCCGAAGGCGAGGAGCACTTCGCGCAGCAGATCGAGGATGGCGCTGAGCCGACGCACCCATTCACCATCGACCTGCACGCTGTCCACTTCGGGCCAAGCGCGCAGATATTTTTGCAAAGATTCCACGCCGCGCGGATTGGCGTAATCGGGTTTCGGTTTGACCGTGATCACATGGGGCAGCGGATTGCCCTGCAGCGAATCGAATGCCGCACCAAAGCCCGAGTAGGTGCGGAATTCTTCGAGCGCGGCATCGGCCGAAATTACCGTTACTGTGCCTGCTTCCGCTCTGGCGCGAGCCGATGCGGCGAGTTGTTCGGCTTTTTCGAGCGCCACGCCGGGACGGAAATAGACCGAAATCTCGATGGCCTCGCTCGTGTCACCGGTGGCGAGTTGCGCATTTTTGACCAACAACCAGAGTGAGGCCGGTAATGCGAGCGCGACGGCAATAGCCAATACGGTCAACACACTGCCGAGTGGGCGGCGCAGCAATCTGCCGAGTGCACCGAGCAAGGCTTGTGCGTGCCGCGTGAGATAGGTGATGGGCGAACTCACGAGGCGGTCTCCGTGCGGGCGCCGCTGAATACTTTGCCATCGTCGATCAGGATCTCGCGCTGCGAGAACTCGCGGACGAGCGCCATATCGTGCGTGGCGATCAGCACCGTCACGCCGACATCCTGAAATCTTCGAAAGAGCTGCATCACTTCACGCGCGAGCCCGTGATCGAGATTGCCCGTCGGCTCGTCGGCAATCAGTATCGTAGGCCGCGCTACTACCGCACGCGCGATGCCAACGCGCTGCTGCTCACCGACGGAAAGTTCGGCAGGCGATACGCGTTCTTTGTCGAGCAGCCCGACTTGATCGAGTGCCGCGCGCACGCGTTTGTCGATGTCGCGAAAGCGCGTGTCCGAAACCATCAGCGGTAGTGCGACGTTGTCGTAGACGGGTCTGTCCATCAAAAGTTGATGGTCCTGAAAGATGATGCCGAGTCGGCGCCGAAACGCGGGAATCGCACGCACGGGCAAGCTGCTGGTCTCTTGACCATTGACCGTGACCGTACCGCGCGTCGGTCGCTCGAGCAGTGTCATCAACTTGAGCACCGAGCTCTTGCCCGCGCCACTGCGACCCGTGAGGAACACGAATTCTCCGGCGCGCACTTCAAAAGACGCATCGTGCAGCGCTTCGCGACCGTTTGGATAGCGCTTGAAAACATGGTCGAAACGAATCACGTTGCGCTGCCTCCTTCGACCAAGGCTGCGGCGAAAGCTGCCGCGTCGAACTCGCCGAAATCTTCGGCGCCCTCGCCGATGCCAATGAAACGGATCGGCAGACTCAGGCGACGCGCAATGGCGAGCACGATGCCGCCCTTGGCGGTGCCATCAAGTTTGGTGAGCACGAGTCCCGTGACTCCCACGGCTTCATGGAATTGCAGTGCCTGCGAGAGTGCGTTCTGACCCTGATTGGCATCGAGCACCAGCAGCACTTCATGGGGTGCGGCAGGGTCGGCCTTGCCGAGTACCCGGCGCACCTTGCGCAGTTCTTCCATCAGATGCGACTGGGCTTGCAGACGACCTGCGGTGTCTGCGACCAAAATATCGGCACCGCGACTACGGGCTGCTGCGAAGGCGTCGAACGCCACGGCGGCCGGGTCGGCACCCGCCTGTTGCGCGATGAGTTCGGCACCCGTGCGCTCGGCCCAGATGCCGATCTGTTCGACGGCAGCCGCGCGAAAGGTATCGCCTGCCGCGAGGACTACCTTGAAGCCTGCACTGCGATAACGATGCGCGAGCTTGCCGATGGTCGTGGTCTTGCCCGAGCCATTCACGCCGACCACGAGGATGGTGTAGGGCTTCGCACTGCGATCGATGACCAGCGGCTTGGCAACCGGCGCGAGCAGCGCCGTAATGTCGCTGCGCAGGGCTGCAAGCAAGGCATCGACATCACTGAGTTGTTGCCGGGCCACGCGCGTGCGCAGACCTTCGAGCAATTCTTCGGTGACCTGCACGCCCACATCCGCGGCAAGCAGCCGCGTCTCGAGCTCTTCGAGAATCGAATCATCGATTCGTCGCGCACCAAAAAGACGCGCGAGACCCGAACCGATCCCGCCACCCGGTCGGGTAAGGCGATCCTTCAGTCGCTGAAAAAAGCCGGGCTTTGATTCGCTCGCCATGCGGGGGCGGATTTTAGGCTACCCTGCGCCGCAAATGGCCACGAACCGCCGCCCGACACGCGAGTTGCGCATCATCGCCGGCACCTGGCGCGGTCGCCGCTTGCGATTTCCTGCGGGTCCAGACATTCGACCGACCCCCGATCGTGTGCGCGAGACTCTGTTCAACTGGCTGGCGCCGGTCATCCGCGGCGCGCAGGTGCTCGACCTCTTTGCGGGCAGTGGCGCGTTGGGCCTCGAAGCTTTGTCGCGCGGTGCCGCCCATGTTCGTTTCATCGATACCGATGCGCGGGCCGTGGCTGCCTTGCGCGAATTGCTGATCGAGTGGCGCGCCGATCCGGCTCAAGTCGAGACTGGCCGAGCGGATGCGCTCTCGGCACTGCAGCTCGCGCCCAAGGCCCCGTTTGACCTGGTCTTTGTCGATCCGCCATTTGCCGCTGGGCTCTGGTCAGAGGTTGCGGCGCGACTCGAGCGCAATGGCTGGCTTGCGCCGCAGGCGTTCGTTTATCTCGAGGCCCCCGTCGACGCGGCCCTCGATGCCTTGCCTGCAAACTGGCAGCTCTGGCGCGAAGGCACGGCCGGCGAGGTCGGTTATCATCTTTTCCGTCGGGTGGAGCCGACAACACGGGGGACACATGGCGCGTAACGCGGTCTATCCGGGAACTTTCGATCCGATCACCGACGGTCACCACGACCTCGTGCGTCGTGCTGCCGGAATCTTTGATCGCGTGGTCATTGCGATCGCGGCCAATCCGAGCAAGGCACCCCGCTTTCCGCTCGAGAAGCGCGTCGAGCTTGCACGCGCAGTGCTTCGCGATCTGCCTAATGTCGAGGTGATGGGCTACTCGGGTCTGACGGTGGATTTCGCTCGAGAGAACGATCTCAATGTGATCATTCGCGGCTTGCGCGCAGTGTCCGACTTCGAATTCGAGTTCCAGCTCGCCAACATGACGCGCCATCTCGATCAGACGATCGAGACCGTATTCATGACGCCGCAGGAGCAGTTCACTTTCATCTCATCGACGTTGGTGCGCGAAATCGCCGCACTCGGTGGCAATGTCAGCGAGTTCGTGCACCCGGTCGTGGCCGACGCTTTGCGCCGGCACCGCGAGGCGCAGCTGGCAAAGCCTTGAGGCTTTCGTTGCCCGCTTTCTGCAGGTCGACGGCGCGCCAAAGATACCAGGCCGCCGCCGAACGATAAGGCGCCCAACGCTCCCCGTAACGCTGCAGCTCACCTGGTGTGGGCAAGTCACGTCGCCGATAGGCGATGCGAAAACCATAGCGCACGCCGTAATCATTGATCGGCAGTACATCCGCCCGACCGAGCTGGAACATCAGCATCATCTGCACTGTCCAGGCACCGATGCCGCGCACTACGGTCAGACGTTCAATGATTTGCTGATCAGGCAACTGCTGAAGCACAGCAGAATCCGGAACCACTCCCGCAAGAGTTTTGGTCGCGAGATCGCGTACCGCCGCAAGCTTGCTCGCGGAAAGCCCTGCTGCACGCAGGGCCGAGTCGTGTTCTGCCAAGATCGATTCCGGAGCAGGGAATTCCTCCGCTGCAGCGCTCATGCCGAACAGCGCCACGAACCGGCCGAGGATAGCGGCTGCGGCGCGGCCGCTGATTTGCTGCGAAATGATGGCCTGCGTCAGGTGCTTGAACGGTGAGGGGCAGGCGACAGCGCGCAAACGGTAGGGTCCCGCTGCTTCGATGAGCGCTGCCATCACGGGATCCACGCTCGCAAAGTGCGCGCGCAGTTGTCGGCGCGTCAATGCTGGCATGCATGGCACCAGTAGGTCGATCGTTGTGCTTGAACGCGATGGCGTACGAGTTCGCCGCAACTGCGGCAGGGCTCGCCTGTGCGCTCATAGACGAAAAGTTTTTGCCTGAAGTACCCGGGCGTGCCGTCGGCACCTACGTAGTCGCGCAGCGTCGTCCCACCCACTTTGATCGCCATCGCCAACACCTGCTTGATGGCTGCGACGAGCCGCGCGATTTCGTCACGCTTGAGGTGTCTCGCCTGACGACCGGGGCGTACGCCCGCACGAAACAGTGCTTCGCTCGCATAGATATTGCCGACGCCGACCACTACATGTCCGTTCATCAAAAACGGTTTGACGGCAACACGACGAGAACGCGATACCTGCCAAAGATATTCAGCATCGAAAGCATCATCGAGCGGCTCGGGTCCGAGCTTCGCCAACAGCGGATGCTCGTCAGGGTCGCCGCTGACGAGATGCAGCGAACCGAAGCGGCGCGGATCATTGAAGCGCAGCGTCATACCCGAATCGAGCAGCAGATCGAAGTGATCGTGCTTGAGTCTGGGCGTGGCCTGCAGCAGCACTCGCAGATTGCCCGACATGCCAAGGTGCAGGATCAGCGTCGCACGCGAATCGGCGTCGGCGCGCTCGAGGTCGAGCAGCAGATATTTGGCCCGGCGCCGAACGCTCGTGATGACGGCACCGCGCAGTTGCGGAACGATGGCGCGCGGCACCGGCCAGCGCAGCCGGGTTTCATGCAACAGAAAATCTTCGATACGTCGCGCGCAGACATGCGGCGCGATACCGCGGCAGGTGGTCTCGACTTCCGGTAGTTCGGGCATTGACGACCGACGTTAAACGAAAAGGCCTGCACGGTGGCAGGCCTTTCGTTGGGGCACAGTTCGCGCAGAGCGCACCGCGCCTTTGCTTGCTGGAGATTACTTGATCTTGGTTTCTTTGTAGGCAACGTGCTTGCGCACGACCGGATCGTATTTCTTCACGTCCATCTTCTCGGGATGCAGACGCTTGTTCTTCATCGCCACGTAGAAGTGACCGGTTCCTGCAGTCGACAGCAACTTGACCTTTTCGCGCATGACTCAGTGCTCCGTCTCAGATCTTCATGCCCTTGGCGCGAAGGTCGGTGACCACCGCGTCGAGACCGTTCTTCTCGATGGTGCGCAGCGCATTGGTGCTGACGCGCAAGGAGACCCAGCGCTGCTCGCTCTCGAGCCAGAAACGCTGCGTGTGCAGGTTGGGCAGGAAGCGGCGACGCTTCTTGTTGTTCGCGTGCGAGACGCGGTTGCCCGTGGTCGGGCGCTTTCCAGTGAGTTCGCAGACGCGGGACATCGTAGGAAACCTTTTAAAATCAGTGGTTTAGGTAAGACCGGGTGCTTTGGCCCCCGGGCAAAGGGGCGTTTTTATACCAGTCCGGCCAGCCGCTGGCAACCGTCGCCTCATAGCCGCGCTTCAATGGCGGCCCGAATCTCCCTGAGGATCGAGGCCCAATCGCCCGCTGTCGACTGCCGGAAGAGTCGTACCTGCGGGTACCAGGGGCTGTCGCTGCGGTCCTCGAACCAGCGCCAGTCGCTGACCTTAGGCAAGGGGATCCAGGTCTCTTTGCCTAGCGCGGCAGCGAGATGGGCAACGCTGGTATCGACGCTGATCACCCAATCAAGTTCCGAAATGATGCCCGCTGTATCGGCGAAATCGGTTTGCGGCACGCCGGGGAACGGCGCCCCGAAGTGATGCAGCTGCGGCAGGGTCTGCAGCAAGGCGGCATCGTCGGGTGCGAGTTCTTTTTGCAGGCTGATGAAGTCGACCGGCAGCGCGAGCAGTTCGCCGAGCATGGCGAGCGGAATGCTTCGACCTTTGATCGGCGTGACTTGGCCACCGCTCCACATCAACCCGATGCGCCGCCGACCCGCGCGCGGCCTGCGCTCATCGGCCAGCGCTTCATCGAGCGAGTTGCGCCAACTTGCGACCCACTGCGGATCGACCGAAAGATAGGGCGTCTTTGCCGACGGAATATCTTTGAGGGTGGTACCGAAAATTCCGGGCAGACTGAGCAAGGCGCAGTGGAAGTCGAACCTCTCTCCCTTGAAGCTGTCGATCACTGCCGAGACTCCGGGCAGACGCGAGAATATGCGGTGCAAGGCGGGTCTCGCCGAGACGACGATCTGCGCCTGCGGTGCCCGCTCGGCCAACAGCGGCAGGTAGCGGGCGAATTGCAGTGCATCGCCCAGGCCCTGCTCGCAGAACACCAGAATTCTTTGGCCGGCCAAAGATTCGCTACCGCTCCAGCGCGCACCAGGCAGCGGCTGCGGATGGGCCGCGCGAAACTGTGGCGTGGCGAGTCGCCACTCATAAAGCGGCCAGCCGGCAGCCAGGTCGCCGCGCAGCAGAAAAATCAATGCAGCGTTCGACAGCGCCTCGGCGTGGTCGGTGCGCAGCGAGCAGGCGATGCGATAGCTCGAGAGCGCCGCATCGAGTTCACCGATTTCGTGCAGCACCACGCCACGGTTGTAATGAGCATCGAGCAGATCGGCACGCATGGAGAGCGCCGTGTCATAACTGGCGAGCGCTTCACGAGGCCGCCCCAGTGCGCGATACACCGAGCCCATGTTCAGATGCGCTTCGGCATAGTCGGGTTTGAGTTCAAGTGGGCGACCGATCAGCGTGCGCGCCGCTTCGGCATCGCCCTCGGCGAGTCTGATCGCACCGAGCAGGTGCAGGCTGTTCACCTCGTTCGGCTGCGCTTGCAAGATTTTTTGGTAGATCCGCCCGGCCTCGCGCAATCGACCCTTGCGATGCAGCGCCATGGCAGCGTGAAGGTTGCCGCTCATCGCCGCGGAATATACCGCGGCCCTCGCTACAACACACCGCGCTCGGCGAGTGACAGCGTCTCGGGGCCGGCGACGATCAAATGATCGAGCACGCGCACGTCGACTAGGGCGAGCGCATCGCGCAGTCGTACGGTGATGAGTTCATCCGCACGACTGGGTTCGGCGATGCCCGAGGGATGATTGTGCGCAAGGATGACCGCTGCGGCGTTGTGCGCGAGCGTTTGTCGCAACACTTCGCGCGGGTGCACGCTGGCGCCGTCGATGGTGCCGCGGAAGAGTTCTTCGAAGGCGATCAGGCGGTGTCGGTTATCGAGATAAAGACAGCAGAAAACCTCATAAGGCCGATCACGCAACTGCGCATTGAGAAAGCGTCGGGTCTCGAGCGGTGAATGGAGCGAGACCCCGGCGCGCAGCGCTGCCCCGTAGTGACGGCGAGCGAGTTCGAGCGATGCCTGCAGCGCAGCTACACGCGCCGGGCCCATGCCATGCGCGCCCAACATCCGACTCGCCGGCGCCGAGAGCAGATTGCGCAGGCCGTCATGATCGCGCAGCAAACGACGTGCGAGTTCGAGCGCGTCGCTGCCGCGGGTACCCGTGCCGAGCAGCAGCGCGAGCAGCTCGGCATCGGAGAGCGCGCCGACGCCGCGCTCCAGCAGTTTTTCGCGGGGACGCTCGCCGCTTGGCCAAGCACGCAAGGGCAGGGGTGTAGTCAGGGACATGAAGTTCCCCGGCGCAGAAATCGCCGCAGCTTCCCCATTGCCGGGGCGCGGGGCGAGCCGCGAAATTCGCCGGACTGCCCCATAACCGAAGTCCGCGACCGGCATAACCGTTGGTCAATCGACGTTTTTCGTCAGCTTGGTCGATAATCCACCGATGAGTGCTCCTCCTTCATCGACCTTGGCTGGGCGACGCATCCTGCTCGGAGTGAGCGGGGGCATCGCGGCATACAAGTCGCCCGATCTGGTGCGTCGCTTGCGAGAGCGTGGCGCCGAGGTGCAGGTGGTGATGACCCCCGGCGCACAGCGTTTCGTGACGCCCACGACTTTTCAGGCAGTGTCGGGGCGCGAGGTGCGTGCTGAGCTTTGGGACGCAGCCGCCGAGGCCTCGATGGGGCATATCGAGCTCGCCCGCTGGGCCGACCTCGTGCTGGTGGCGCCAGCCACGGCCGATTTTTTGGCCCGGGTGGCTGGGGGGCGTGCCGACGACCTGCTGACTACGCTCATCCTGGCCAGCGAATCGCCGGTGGCACTCGCGCCGGCGATGAACCGTGTCATGTGGGCTAAACCCGCTACCCAAGACAACGTCGCCACCTTGCGCCGCCATGGCGTGCAGTTGTGGGGCCCGGATGTGGGCAGCCAAGCCTGTGGTGAAACCGGTTCAGGTCGGATGCTCGAACCTGCCGAGATCGCCGAAGCGGCCGCAAGACTGCTGGCCGATCGGCCGCAGCGCACTGCCGCGCTGCGGGTGGTTCCGGTGGCGACCGACGAGCCGCGGCCGCTCGAGGGTCTGCGAGTGCTGATCACGGCGGGGCCCACCCGCGAGCCGATCGATCCCGTTCGGTACATCACCAATCGCAGCAGCGGCAAGATGGGCTTTGCCGTGGCCGCCGCCGCGCAAGCCGCGGGCGCAGAGGTCGTGCTCGTTGCCGGGCCGGTGGGCTTGGCCACACCCGAGGGCGTGCGACGGATTGATGTCGAGACCGCCGCAGAGATGGCGAGCGCTGTGGATCGCGAGGCGTCAGGGCTCGATGTGTTCGTGGGGACCGCCGCGGTCGCAGACTATCGACCCGCGAGTCGCTCATCGCGCAAGCTCAAAAAAATCAGCGAGCGTATCGATCTGCCACTCGAGCGTACGACCGATATCCTCGCCGCGGTGGCAGCGCGCGCCGATCGTCCTTTCGTGGTGGGCTTCGCCGCCGAGACTCATGATGTCGAGCAATACGCCCGCAGCAAACTGTTTGCAAAGAAACTCGATTTGATCGCCGCCAACGAAGTCGGCGAGGGCACGGTTTTTGATCGCGATGACAATGCACTCGTTTTACTTTGGTCCGACGGCCGGCTCGAGATCGGGCCGGCGAGCAAGGACGAAGTGGCACGTCGTTTGATCGAGCTCATCGGCTGGCGTCTCGCCGAGTCGCGAGCTCGCGTAGCACATAATCTTGGATCGGCAGGAGCTGAGGCATGAGTCGTCGCGCACTGAAGGTAAGAGTTCTCGATCCGCGTATTGGCAAAGATTTTCCGTTGCCAGCCTATGCGACCGAGGGTTCTGCGGGACTCGATCTGCGTGCCTGTCTTGATGCGCCGCTGGAGCTCGCGCCGGGCAAGGCAGAACTTTTGCCGACCGGGCTTGCGATCTGGGTGGCTGATCCGGCGTTGGCTGCGGTGATCCTGCCGCGCTCGGGGCTCGGTCACAAACACGGCATCGTGCTCGGTAATCTTGTCGGTTTGATCGACTCAGATTACCAGGGGCAGCTGATGGTGTCGTGCTGGAATCGCGGCTCTGCGAGCTACACCGTGCAGCTCGGTGAGCGCATCGCGCAGTTGGTGCTGGTGCCTGTGGTGCAGGTCGAGCTCGAGGTCGTCGAAGATTTCACTGCCACAGCGCGCGGCGCTGGCGGCTTCGGGAGCTCGGGTACGCGCTGAGTTTCAGGCTCGCTCGAGAATTGCGGTGACGCCCATGCCGCCCGCAGTGCACACTGAAATCAGGCCGCGACGACTTTGCGGATTGGTGGCCAGCAGCTTCGCGAGCGTGGCCACGATCCGTGCGCCGGTCGCGGCAAACGGATGACCGATCGCCACGCTGCTACCCTTCACGTTGAGTTTGCTGCGATCAATGCTGCCGAGCGCGGTGCCGCGACCGAGCTTGTCACTGCACCATTCGGCAGATTCCCAAGCGGCCAGCGTGCAGAGCACCTGCGCTGCGAAGGCTTCGTGAATTTCAAAGAAATCGAAGTCCTGCAAGCTGAGACCCGCATCTTCGAGCATGGCGGGGACGGAATAGGCAGGCGCCATGAGCAAGCCCTCTGCGCCGCCGACGAAATCGACGGCCCAAGCCTTGCCGAAGGTGAGCCAGGCTTGCACCGGCAAATTGTGGGCGCGCGCCCAAGACTCGCTGGCAAGCAGCACCGCCGAGGCGCCATCGGTGAGCGGCGTACTGTTGCCTGCCGTCAGCGTACCCGAGCCCGAGCGATCGAAGCTCGGACGCAGCTTCGCGAGTTTTTCGATGGTGCTGTCAGCGCGGACATTGTCATCGCGTTGCAGCCCCTCGAAGGGGATGACCAGATCATCAAAGAATCCGCTTTGCCAAGCCGCCGCTGCGTGACGATGGCTTTGGCAGGCGAGCGCATCCTGCGCCTCGCGACTGATGCCCCAGCGCTTGGTCATTTGCTCGCAGCTCTCGCCCATCGAAAGACCGGTGCGTGGTTCGCTGGCGTCGGGAATCAACGGCTTGAAATGCCCGGGGCGCAGCGAGAAAAAAGCTGCGATCCGGCCGCCGAGGGTTTTGGCACGGAAGGCCCGCATCAAAATTTGCTGATAGGCCCGCGGATAAACGATTGGCGGATCGCTGACCGTGTCGACCCCTCCGGCAAGGCCACATTCGATCTGCCCGAGGGCGATTTTATTGGCGATGTCGATGGCTGCTTCGAGACTCGTACCGCAGGCACGCTGTAAATCGAAGGCGGGGGTGTGGGGGTTCAGTGTGGTGCCAAGCACGCTCTCACGTGCCAGGTTGAAGTCGCGCGAGTGCTTGATCACTGCGCCCGCCGCCACCTCGCCGAGCCGCAAGCCATCGAGACCATATCGGGTCACCACGGCTTGCAGCGCTGCCGTGAGCATCTGCGGATTGCCGACATGC
>Ga0194116_10005417_pt1 | contig 14045 bp, 14 predicted proteins | sample TA2MahsurfametaG_4_FD_148617 | JGI IMG/M metagenome (GOLD analysis project Ga0194116, IMG submission 148617) | Freshwater microbial communities from Lake Tanganyika, Tanzania - TA2015008 Mahale S9 surface | ecosystem: Environmental > Aquatic > Freshwater > Lake | place: Tanzania: Lake... | reverse complement strand
TCCCCAATCCCCAATCCCCATTTATAAATTTTAAATAAGATTTAAATTTTCAAAGGATCAAAATTTATTAAATAATTTTTTTTCAAAAATATTTATAAATGAATAAAGCAAAAATCAATGGGAATCTTCAATCAAATATTATTGCAAATGAATACCAATTTTCTCCTTCTGTAGTAAATTTGAAAATTGAAAATCATTTAAGATTAGGATCTATTGAAAATCACTTAAATAAAGCAGAATTAACAGCAATTAAACAAGAACAGATACGTAGAGAAGAAGAAATTAGAAAAAAACAATTAATAGAAGAAAGAGAAAAAAAGATAAAAGAGAATATGAAAAAAGTCAACCAAAGTAAAAGGAATATTGAGCTTCAAAATGAGTTAAAAAAACAAGAGGAAAAACAAATGCAAAAAGAAAAATTTGAAAAATTCAACCAAGAATTAAGAAATAAACTTATTTCTAACAAAAATGATAAAAATGTATCTTATCTAAACTGTAATAATCATGAAAATAATAATTTAACAGATAATCTAAAAGATGATTTTCGAAACAGAAATGAGAGCAATTTCGATGACTTTTCTTCGAAAGATAAACAAAACATTAGCAATTATATAAATGCTTCTGAAAATAACAAAAATTTATCTAGTCAAAAAATCAGAAACTGTAATATTATTAATAATAAAAAAAGCAATCACCCTTATTCAAAAGAATATGAAACTTTTTCCTTTAACGAAAATGAAATAGAGAGAGAAATGGAAAGACCACCTCAGCCAACAGAAAAAATGAATTTAAATTTAAGGAAAAGGGAATTTAAAGAAAATGAGAGTGTAATTGATCTTAGAGAAGATATAGATTTATTAATTAAGAGAAAATTGGATTTAGTAAAAAATAATTATACTACAGGTTACTTAAATAATAATAACAATAATTATTTCTATACAGAAGAAAACACAATAAATAATCAAAATCAAAAACTCTATAATTCAAACATGATAAATAGCAATAATTCTATTCCCCAAAATAAAGGAAATTTCAATAATTTAAACACCACTTTTTCTAATACAAGTCTTTGTGATATTAGCAGTATTTCAAATAAAAAAAACTTTTATATTTCGAATAATTTAAAAAATAATCTTATTAAAAATATCATTGCGAAACCCGATAAAGAGCAAATTAACCAGAACCAAAATAAAAAGAATTCTTTTTACAATTTTTCCACAAACGTATTAAACACAAATAGAATAAACGATTCAGCTTTAAGCGATTTTTCGAATGATAACACAATTGATAAATTAAAGAAAACTAAATCAACTAATGATATAAGTAAAAATAATTTTCAAATAAAAAATAAGAATCATAGTAAAAAGAACTTTAATCAATCAAAAAATAAATTGACAATAAAAAGTAATTTTGATAAAGAGGAAAAAAATTCTGATTTAATAAACAATCGAAATAGAATATCTTCATCAAATAATAAAAATAATACATCTAAAAATCCTTCTTTTTACAAAATTACCTCAACAAAAAAATCTCTTAACAATCTAAAAAATAGCCTTCCAAATAAGTATTTTGATGTAAATTCTCAAGCCACTGATTATGGCAATTCTGATTTAAATGAAAACTTTAGCAATTATAACAATAATTATACAAATGCTAAATTTAAAAATAGGAATGATATTACAAATATAAATGATAGTGTTTATGAAAGTCAAAAAGCTGATAATAATAATAACAAAAATAATATAAGTAAAATTAACAATAGCTGCTTATCTGATATGAATATTAAATCTATATTGGAAAAAAATATTGATACAGTCAAAAATTTTAGGAAAACTGGAATGACAAGGCTTCCAGAGGAATATAATACTGATAGGTATATTGATATTAATAATAGTAACAATCTGAGCACAAATTTTAATATAATCAATACAGCACATAAAAATGATTATAATAATAATAATCTAGTCTCAATGAAAAAAACTGAAAATTTATACAATACCAATTCTATTTATAATGCGAATAATAAATCAATCAATGAAAATAGTATACTTAAATCTAAGCAGAGCAAAAGCCATTCTAAAATAAATGTTAATTTACAAAAGAGAAGGTAATTCCTTTAATTTTAAGGTTTATTTATAAACTTTTATCATATTTTTTTTAATAATATTTATAATTTTATTATAAAATTACAAGAAAATTAATTAAAGTGATTAATTTTTAAAAGTTGAATTAATTTAAAATATTTAGAATAACAAAAGCCTTGAAAAATATGATGATTGAAAAATTTAAGGAAAAAAACATTATAATCCCTAATATTTGCAATTGTGGACAATTGCAAAAGAAAATTGATTCTCTATTAGAAAACAAAGGCTTGTCTGTTTATTCAATTATGAAAATCGAATGCGCGAATAATTGCATTTATTATAACAATAACTCAGAATATCAAAAAGCTTTATCTGATATAATAAAATCAATAAAAAATTTCAAACTAGAAAATCCAACAAATTAATTTATTTGAATTTCATCTTTTTTGAATTACTAATAAATATAAATTTTCATATTCTTAGAATATATATTAAAAAATTTTTTATTTGTTTTATGAAATTGTAAAATTAATAATTTAATAATTTCTTCATTTTTAGAATAAATAAAATTTATATAATTTTATTAAAAAAGCCTGTTAAAGCTATATTAAAATATTTATTCTTTAAAAAAAATTTTATAAATTAAATAAATTTTAGTTACAATAATCAAATAAATTTTTGTTTGAAAATGGACTTTAATCTTGAACATAAAAGACAAAAAGAAAAAGATTCTGTAAATTTATTTGATCAAATGTCAAAGAATTTGGGCGATATATATGAAGGAAAAGGGTCTTTTATGGAATACGCAAAAAGCAAAGAAGAAGAAGTTCAAAAAATGAAAGATGATCTTTTAAGCATGATGTATGGTCCTGGCTATAAGGAAAATATTCGTTCAAAGAAAAATGGGAATTATAAAAAGAGCCCCAAAAGTATCCAATTCTCTATTTTATTTTAAAATAAAAAACAATTCTCTTTTAAATTTACTTTATTTTTCAAAAATTGAATGATTTTTGTGTAGAACAATTTAATAAGCCGAAAATAATGATCCCACAGCAGCAGCCAATAATTAATTTAAACAACACTATTAACACTACTAAACATGGAAAAACAGAAGATTCAAAATTTACTTCGGAGAGAGAAAGAGAAACTCCTATTGAGAAATTTGAAAATACCAATAGCAAATCTATTACTAAAGAAAGACAAGAACCTTTAAATAAAAACCAAAAATCAATAAATGTCTTAAATAGTTCTACCACAGATTCAAGAATAGGATTTTTAACAACAAAATCAAATAATCCTATAATGGTTAAAAAGAATATCCTAAGTCCTATTAAAGAAGTAACTTTAAATAAAATAAAATATTCAAGAGAAGATAAAAATAAATTAATTCCTCTAAAAATAAAGTTTGATAAGCCAAATATATCATCTCATACTAGTAAAAATATTAACAATTCAAACCAGACTTTTTCAAAAATTACTTTAAATCCTATAAATGATCAAACACAGAGCAATATTTTCAATAAACTTAAAAATGAAAAAAGCATAATTATTGAAGAAAATTTGAAAACCAAAGAGTCAGATATTTTTGCAATGACACAGTATGATGAAAAAAGAGAAACCAATAGTAAGTTTAAGTCACCGATAAATAGTAACGATAATACTAAAATAATAAATAGCAGCAAAAATAATGAAAATAAAAACTTAACTACTGAATCCAATGCTGATGAGAAAGCTGAAAATCAGAATAATAATCTAAATAAGGATAATAATTCTAATAATAAATTTTTCAAAATAAATAAGAAACTAGAAATAAACACCATTAAAGGTTCTGCAAGTGCAATTGATAATTCTTCAAATATAAATAATAACCGGTCTTCTTCTCCTGATGTTTCAACAAAATATATTTCAATTAACCAATCAGGCATTATAAATAATAATCTATCAAACACAAATATTTTAAATGGAAAAACATCAGTTAATAAATTGAATTTATCAAATGATAAATATTCTGCTAAAACTATGAATGATGTTGATATTTTAAATAAAATTTCAAATATTAGTCTTCTGAATTATGATAATTCCCAAGGAAAAGAAGTAATAGAAAGAATCGAGAAAAAAGTTTTAATTAGAAAAGAAGAAAAATTTCCTTTAATTCCTGATTTAACAAAGAGTTTGAGATTCAAAGAAACCAATCCTTTGAAGACGATTTTTTTTAATTGTACTGATAATTTAAGCATTACAAATAAATTATTCAATTATATTGGAAATCGACAAAATAAAAAATTAAAAAGCAAAACTATTGAAAAGATGAAAAAAAAAGAAAGAGAATTATATGTTGAAAGAGATTTGAAAATTGATATGTCCTTCAAGGATAAAGTTTTTGTTTATGGAGAAAATGGTGGATATTATGCATCTGCAGAATTCGGAAATATGCAAAAATATAACTTGATTAGCAAAATTTCTGAAAGTATGGCGATGAACAATAGAAATTTTCTATCAAAGCAATTCAACTACGATTATAAAAAAGATGAAGACTATATATATAAAGAAGAATTGCGAAACGAATATTTAAGGAAAATGAAAGAAGAAAATGAAAAAGAAGTTAATGTTGTCGAAAGCAAGCATAAAAAAGTTGATGATTATTTAGACAACACCCTTAAAAAATCTTGAAATTTTAATACAAAGGATTGATAATGATTTGATTAAATACGAAAGGGAAAGAATTAAGGATTCAGATGAAAAGAAAGAAAATAATGATAATAAAAATAATCAGAAGGATAAAAAAAAAAAAAATAATAGATTGTATAATATAGTTAATTAATTTGTTATTATAATTTACTTTATAAATCTTGAATTTATTTTTATTAATTTATTTTAAGGTTTTTATTAGTTTAAATAATTATTTTTATTTTGATATCAAAATTTTTAAGAAGATTTAGTTACATAATATTTATTTAAATATTGAACTAATTAAAAAAGTCTTTAGATTTGAATAAACATTTTTAAAGCTTATTTATATGAATTAGCTTTAATGTCCATTAATAATTCTTTAGAAAACTTATCCGATTCGAGGAAGAAATTAATTTCATTTTTCGAGCTAATAATTCTTTTAAACATTTCAATTCTAAAAAATCTTTTTTGAAATAATATAAACTCGTTTAAAATCGGAAGATATAACTCATTTTTATCATAATAGAAAATTTTTGGAATTAAAATATCATTCGTAATAAAATTCATAGTCATAAAGACAGAAAATAAAACTAGAAAAAAAATTTTATTGTTAAAATTCCTATTATTTTTTAAATCCAAAATGAAATAAATCATATTTCCTTGTATAATTGAATTTAAGAAAAATGAATGAACCGGTTTATGTTTTTTAAGTTCTTTTTCCAAAATAGATTCCACTATGAATTATCTTTAATAACTTTTTTAATTAAAATTCCAAAGATTTTGAAAATAATTAAATTTTCTTTAAATCAATCTAATATCAAACTTTTCCTTTTTTTAAATTTACCTTTATCATGTTCTTTTTTAATTGATAATTCAATATTTTGTCCATTCTTTTCCATTTAAAAAATTTTATTTAAATATTTATTTAATTTCCTGAATAAATTCTTTTGTAATAAATAAGTGAAATTATTAAAATATTTAAAGAATTTGCAATTATTTTCTTCAATCAATATTATTTAATTACTATTGATTCCGAAATATGGATAATAAAAATCAATCTTATGAGATAGGAAATACATATGAAGAAAATTCAGAAATGCTTTCTAATATAAATACCCTTAAAATTCGATTAAATTCAGAACATAATTTTGAGGGTTTCAAGAAGATATTAAATAGTATTTCTGATTTGCAATTAATAAGTGTACTTAGAGAAACAGATGCAAATATCGATAAAAGCATGCGCTTATTAAATGAATATATTGACTTCCGTTTAGAAATCCAAAGTGATTGGTATATAAACAGAATAAATGTGTTAGATATAATTCAATCAAATATGTTATTTTGGCATAAATATGATAAATTAAAAACCCCTTGTTTAGTGGTTCGTATAAGAAAATTCATTGCAGCAAATCACACTATTAAAGATTTATTAAAATTCATTTTTTTTATGATTGATAATATTTATCAAAAAATTCATTCAAACAAGGAACCTACTCATAAAAAGTTTTGTTTGATTTGGGACAGAGGTGAATACGAAAAAGAAAAAAATTTCCATCATGATGCAGCACAATTAGGGGGTTTATATAGAGAGATGGCAGTTGCTAATTTTTTCCATATTATTCATAAAGTTTACATTTGCAATGTTCCTCTTATTCATAGAATGATGTTTACAGTTGCTAAAGTATTTATCCCTAAAAAATATCTTGAAAAACTAGAAATGTTTGGAGAACCCAAAAATCTATTAGAGTACTTTGATGAAGATTGTTTATTGAAAGAATATGGGGGAAATTCCGAAATAAATGATAATGAAAATCATTTTGAAAATATTTATTAATCCCAATTATTTATTAGAAATTATTAGAAAATTTTAGAAAAATTCTGTATTTATTGGCTAAGATGAAAAACTTTTTAAAATCTATGAAGAAATGATCAAATAAATAGATATAAATATTTATTAGGTAGATTTTTTATTCTATAAAAAAATTCATGGTATATGTATTATCACAAATCAAATATAATTGTTCTTTAAATGGCATTTAAAAAAAATTTAAAATTTTTTTAAATATAAAATAATTTATATTTTCAGAAGTAATGTTAAATTAATTTTATTTTCAAATACTTATATTTAAATGGAGAGAGAAATCAAGGAACAAATAGATCTTAATACATATTGCTTTTCAATTCCTAAAATAGATTTACATGCGCATTTAAACGGCAGTATAAGAAAAAAGACTTTATTTGAATTGTCGAATGAAGAAGATCAAGAAAAGCTATCGATTTTATACTCAAAGCCAATAACTTTAATAAGTGCATTTGATATATTCAAAATATCGAGCAAAATATTAACAAGCTTAGAAGTCGTTTCCAGAGTTACTAGAGAAATGATAGAAGACTGGAATAAACAAAATACAATGTATTTAGAAATTCGAACAAATTTGAAATCTATAGGTGGTAAAAACAAAGAAGATTATTTAGAAGCTGTTTTAACTGAAATTGCGAATGGAAATATGAAGCATAATTTGCAAACTAGATTATTTGCTTTCATTCTTATACATAAACCAATTAATTTTGATTAATGAATTAAATTGTTTTTGTTTTAAATTTCATTAAAAATGGTATTCTGCTGTGAAAATATTAATTATCTCTTTAAATCGAGAATATCCAATAAGTGATTATTTAGATACATTTGAAACATATAAAAACTTTAAAAATGTCGAATTAAAAAAACTTATTGTTGGAATGGATTATTGCGGAAACGAGCTAAATGAAGTTCATAAAATTGAAGAAGTAATTCCTATTTTCCAAAAATTTCGTGATGAAGGATTAATGATAACAATTCATTCAGGAGAAAGTCCAAATTATCAGCATTTCGATTTTAGTTTGTTTAAACCTGATAGAATCTCTCATACTTATTTTTACAATGATGAAGAGTACTTGAGTGTAATGAAAAATAAAATCCCAATTGAAGTTTGTCCAACAGGTAGCTATTGTGTTAAGGAATTGGAGACTTATCATGATATAACATTTAAAAAATACTTTAAACAAAATATCAAACTTGAAAATGGAGATGAATTTGTTTATGATTTATATAGCATTAATACTGATGATACAATGCTTTTCAACAGTGATTTGACTCAGGAATATTTCGAAGTAGCCAGTCATTTTAAATTAAAACAAGAAGAGATCAAGAATATAATTGTTAAAAGTGTTGATTTTATATTTGAAAAAGACGAAAATTTCAAACAGCAATTAAGAGATAAATTACGAAATTTTTAGTTATTTTAAACAAAAAGAAAAAATTTTTTTATATGATTTTAATATAGTGATATAAAACCATCTTTAAAAATAAAATCTGATTCATATTAATATTTTTCTTCTCCTAGAGAAGCTTTTAAAACTTAAATATAAAATATGAATTAAAAATCATAATTTATTTTTAAGGATTTAATTAATGTTTTATTGGTAGATACTGACAATTCTATAGTTACCAAAGATTTTATTAAATTTTGAAATTAATATAAAAATTTGAAAAAACTTTTTTTGTATTAAATATATAAGCAAATTTGATTATGTTTATTATATTAACCTGTTTTAGTTTTTTGGATGTTGGAAGCAAAATACATACTATTATTTCAATCAATTATCGCAATTTTAATTGTAATTTGTTCATAATAAATTTACACAGAATTAATTAACTAATTAATAATTAACCTGATATTACTACTTATTAAAATTTTAAAAAATACATTAATCACTAAATAATTATAATAAAAAATTTTTCTTGAGAATCTAACTAATAACCTTTTTGATTCAAACTGTGAATTTATAAAAGTCTTTCAGTTCTTGTTTTGCAATAATTTTTGCTCCAAATTTGCTTTTATTGTTGATATAAAAATAAAAAGATATTCAATTTCCCAAAATTATATTCGTGAAAGCCATTTCTTCATTTCTTCCTTTTTGGACTTTATACTACATCTATTTATTAACATTGAACTATTCCTTTGAAAATTGTTTTGTTCATTTAATGATTGAGAATGAGGTCTCATAAAAGGTAAATCGTCTAAAGAAGGTTTTCTTTGCATATTTATCAGATTTTCGAAATTTTCAAAACGTTCTCCAATATTGTTTTCTACTTGATTGGATTTATTTATTATATAGCTATTGCTTGTGCTAAAAGATGTACAGAAATTCGAATCAACGTTGTCTTTTGTGTTTATTTCTGCTGAAATTTTGTTAAGATTTTTATTAGAAAATATATGGTTGAAATTGTTATTATTAAAAGTACTGGATATTCCAATACTATTGTTAAACATACTATTTCTGAAACTTGTAGTGAAATTTGAGCAATTTTCTGCAATATTTTTAAATAAATTGTTTGAATTGGGCTTTAAAATATTATTATAAACTGAATTTTCATTTTTTATAAATACGCTTCTGGAGTGTCTAAGCAATAAACTTTCTTTTATACTTGAATTGTAATTATTATTAAAATTATAAAAATTATTATTATCATTATTATCACTAATATTATTTATGGGTTCTTTTGTATTTAAAATTATTTTTGAAAAATCTTCAATATTTTTAAAATAATAATCCTCAGTAGGTGAATGTTCATTAGAAGACTTTAATAAAATGTTTTCTTTTTGGGATTTTCTATAATTATTCGAATTATTATTGCTATTGCAATTATTAGTAATTGTAAAGTTATTATTTATTTCGTTAGTCTCCATAAATGATATATTTTCAGAATTATTCTTATTTTTACAAGATTTATCACCTTCATCAATAATTATCATGGTAAATTTATTTGAATCTGAATGATAAATATTATTGTTGTCAAAATTATTTTTATTAATTGTTTTTGATGTACATTCAATCGAAGTTTGAGTTTGTTGTTGTTCGATTTTTCCTTTGTTAGCATGGACCTGAGTGTATATGCTAGCTATTCTAAAATATTCTTGATAATCTTCCATAAACACTTTTCCTGCTTCTTGGTTAAGCGAACTTTCTGGAAAAGGAATAATAAGCAAGCATTTTATAACCTATTTATTTTTAAAAATTTAAAAAATTATTAATTTATATAAAAATAATTGAATAAATCCATATTCTAGTATTCTTACTTCAAAGATATTATAAAGCGACCAAATTTTTGGATTCCAGTCCTTTTTTAAAGAGTTAACACATATTTCTCCTCCTTTACTAACATTAGGATGAAAAATTTTTGTTGCAAAATAGCCTAATCAAAAATATAAAGTCTGAGTTATTTTTAAAATTTTATAAAATTTTTTTAATTAATTAAAAAATTAATTCAAAAAAATTTCAAATTAAAACGCTCTGTGTGTGAAAGTTTTTTAATTGAAGGATTTTGAGAAAGATTAAAGCTCACAAAAAAATAAAAATAGAAATGTATCTAATAATTAATATGACTTTATTAAACAATTAGCTTTTGAAAAATTTTCTTAAAAAAAAAGGAAAATGATAATTATTCGAAGATCAAATTTTTAATTATTCATTCTTTTAAAAGTAAAAGTGAAAAATGAATAAATTTAACAGAATGGTTAAATTTCCAATTTTGACTTATTTGAATATTTTATAATTAAATAAATTTTAATTTACGACTTTGTAATTTATAATAAATATATTACCTTTAGGAGCAATATTCGGAAAGTCTGAAGAAACTACAATTTTAACCCTAAATAACCCTGAATCATATGGAGTTTCTTTCGGGCCTTGAATTTCAGCTTGTATATCTAATGGATTATCCTCATTTATAATGATATTTACTCCCTCAGGATGCTTGGCTTTTAGTTCTTTTTGTTGTCTCCAAAGAGCTTTTATAATATTCGGGCTTGGAGAATTTGCTGAATTAAAATCATTAAGCTGGTATAAATAAAAATTAAATTACCATTTTTTTATTGAAAGCTAAATTTTATATAATAAAAATAATTGATCTAAATATAGTTAATACCAAACGCTAAGAGTTTAAATTCAATTTCTGAAAGGTCCTAATTAAGAATTCTGTGATTATATTTAATTAGGGAAATATCTATATTAAGTTTAAGAAAAATCTTTCGATTTTATTATTCAAATTTATTTCTAAATAATATTCTTATATTAGGTCAAAGTAAAACGAAATTTTTTATATATTATTTTTTATATCCATATACTTTTTTTAGTTAGACGAATTATTAATTTGAATTTTAAGATAAAATTAAATAATTTAGATATTATAAAAAAATGCAAAGAGATGAAAAAAACAGTAAAGGCTTGGACACTGAGACAAAGCTAAGGCTTTTAGTATCTCTAATAAACGATGAAGGGAAGGAAAAATTATCAAACAATCTTGAAAAGTTGATTAATAGAATAAATGAATTCAAAGACAACTATTTTGAGACTATAATTGATATTTTTATCAAAACGTAAATATTAATTTGATTTTATTAGAAAAATAATTTATTAATCAATTAATTAAATCAGAATAACTCAAGTTCCTCTAAAAACTGGGATATATGCATATTGCCTATTCAAAATATATAAGCTTAGCTATGATCGTGTTTTTATAGAAGAAATTTTTTCTGGAATCCTTAAAAAATTGAAAGATTCCAATTTTAGCGGTACAAAATAATTTTAATTTTTTATTTATCTGATATTCTAATAATTATATATTTTTCAAGCTTTTTATTGATTTATCTTCACAAATATTTTTAGATGAGATGATACCTAAACGAATAATTAGATTTATATTTGAAAGCTACAAATATGGATTAATCAATAAAGAAATCTTTGAAAAATTTGATAAAAGAATTTTCAATTTTAATGAATTTGAAAATGATGATATTTATCAGCTGAATTTGGCTTATTTATTCACAACCAATTTTCCTTATATTTATAATTCACTTTCTTTAGAATTCAAAGAAGAATATTTTATGAAATTAATCAGTGTGAAAAATTTAATAAAAAACAACATTTCCAAATCCCGAATGGAAAAGTATAAAAATAAAGGTGATTTAAATCATCTTGAAACCATGGTTGAAAAATACATTGAATCAGCAAATGAAAATAAACTAAAATCAGATTTGATGATAGATTTAAAAGATATTTTTGCTTCTGAAGAAGATTTGGAAAATTTTGATGATAAAGAAGAAAGTGAATTCACTAGAAATTTGAACAATCTGCATGCTTCTTTAAATCATATTTTTGAGAGTGATATGCCACAAGCTTTAATTTTAAATGTAATTAATTCTATTTTTGTCATTTTCGCAAATATTTATAAACGATATTTAGAAAAGAAAATCAATTTTTATGTTATTAATAAAATTAATTATAAAAGAATGATAGATTTTAAGTTATAAGTTTAATTATAATTAAATTGAAATAATTATTTATAAATTTTAGAAATGCAAATTCTTAATAATCACAAATTCTTATTTTGATTTATCTGTTGAACTTGAAACGAAAAACCCTTCAATTCTTAATGAAAACATTTTTATTAATGATTTAGATAAGATTTTTCTAAGAGAAATTGTAGAAGATGTATTTTCCGCTTTCCAAAAAGATTTATCAGTTGCTTTCGCTACTTATCTTACTAAAATATCAAGTTTTTATTCATATAAAAAAAACTTAGATTTTAGTATTTTAATTCAATTAATAAATATAGCAATAAGGAAAGATTCTGATATTTTAAAAGTTTTGGAAGTTGCTAATATAACAAATAGATTTCTTCTAGTTAGCAGTAATTTTTCAAACGCTAAATTCAATTCTTGGATTTTCAAAGAAATATGCTTTTTGTTAATAAATAAATATATTCCTGAAAATGCCCTTGTTAGCAATTCAGTTGAGAATTTTTCAAATTTTTTAGGCTTTATCATTTCAAATCAAGAATTTAATTTCGCGTATGAAAATATAAATAGTGATAATACTCCGCCTTCTTCAAAAATCGTTCTTTTTAAAAAATCTCTTGTAGATAGACTATGCGCATTAGGAACACAGTCAAAGATAGTAGGGTTTCTAACAGATGATTTAAGGATTTACTTACCCCAAGAAAATAAGCCTTATTGGAAGTGAATTATCTTTAATATGTGTTTTTTTTAGCTGTTAATTATTTGGAGAATAAATTTTTATTAATTTTAATTTGATTAAATTCAGAAATAAAAATAATTATCCCTTAGTAACTATTTTTTTAAAAAACATTGAATTCATAATAATTTAGATTTTCTCCAAATGAGCCTTTCTATTATGACACAGATGTTATAAATGATAATATTCAATATAAAAAAGAATTTTCGACCTGGTCAGAAAAATTTGAATCTACAGGAAGTGATTTTATATATATTTTATTCTCATGCTTATTTTATTCGAAATCTAAAACCTTGAGCCATTTAAGGGAATCACTGCTTTTTTATCGCGATGCAATTGCACATTACAACACAAATTCTGAAAATCAAAATACCTTGCTAAATGCTTTATTTGATGTCTGGGGACACTCTGATACATATTTAAAATTTTTAATTGAATTTTTATTAAATCAAAATATAATTGATCATTTGATCCTTGTAAAGTTTATATTCCAGAAGTTAAAAGATTTAATTATACCAGAATACCAAGAACAATCGATAAATGCATTCGATTTTTCGATGAGCAAAAATTACTCAATGTTTAACTTCATTGACTCGATAATTATCCATTGCCAAAAAAGCCTAATTAGACTTAAAAATGAACTTATAAAAGAACAAGGGATTCTGGCAATAAGTGATGAAACTATGCAAACTGGAATAATAAAATCTATAGAATTTTTGGAGGAAAATATTGAAAAAAATATATTGGCTAATGATGTTATTCATTTTGAGACTCTTAAACTTTATTTGGATTTGTATTTTACTCTTCAATGTGATAATGACAATTTGACTGCTTATTTAGAAGAGGAGAAAAATTTCTTATTTGATAAAATTGTTTTATTTATGCTGAAATATAAAGATAATTTAACTTCATTTATAGCTAATCTGAAAGAAATTTATAACAAAAAAGAAAAAAGAATTGATGAACTATTTGATAATTTTGATTTTTTGCATTAGTTAGAAGATAATTAAGACATAATTTAAATTTTAATCTTTTTAATTAAGATCAATATATTAAAAATATAAAAATCGATAAAATTATTAAAAATATCATTTTTGGAATCTTATTGCAGATAATCAATTACTTTAAAATAAAATTTTAATATTAAATAAAAATTTTAAACAAGAGAATGGGGATTGGGGATTGGGGATTGGGGATTGGGGATTGGGGATTGGG
>Ga0194116_10005416_pt1 | contig 14046 bp, 14 predicted proteins | sample TA2MahsurfametaG_4_FD_148617 | JGI IMG/M metagenome (GOLD analysis project Ga0194116, IMG submission 148617) | Freshwater microbial communities from Lake Tanganyika, Tanzania - TA2015008 Mahale S9 surface | ecosystem: Environmental > Aquatic > Freshwater > Lake | place: Tanzania: Lake... | reverse complement strand
GTGCGCCACCCGCCACCAGGGCCATGGGCGCGTTGAGCACGAGATGGGTGAGGCCAAAGCGCTGCGTGAGGCGGGTGTCGAGCATGGAGTCGTATCCGGGTTTCGGTGCAACCAGCCCGACCCTATACTCCCTTGGTCTCACTCCACGCAAGAACCCTCACGCATGAGTCTGCTCGCGCCGCATGAGCCGCCCGCTGTCACTGTTGTGCATCCCGACAGCCGTTCGCCGTTCTTCTTCACCTGTGATCACGCCAGCCGCCGCGTGCCGGCGAGCCTCGGTGATCTCGGTGTGCCGGCTTCGGAGTGGGAGCGGCATATCGCGTGGGACATCGGAGCACTTGCCGTGGCGGAGCATCTTGCTGGGCACTTCTCGGCGCCTCTGGTGGCAAGCGGTTACTCGCGTCTGGTGATCGACTGCAATCGCCAGCTGTGGCGCCACGACTGCATTCCGGAGGTGAGCGAACTCACTCCGGTGCCGGGTAACTGCAATCTCGACGAGGCAGAACGCACGCGGCGGATAGAGGCCCTGCATCGACCCTATCACGAGACCATCACGCGAATGCTCGATGCCCGCGCCGCGGCCACCATTCCCACACTCTATCTCGCCATCCACAGTTTCACGCCCGTGTACAAGGGCGAGCAGCGGCCCTGGCAGGTGGCCTTGCTGTCCAACCGCGATCGTCGCGTGGCCGAGATCCTGATGCGCGAGTTGCGACACGATCCTGCACTGGTCGTGGGTGACAACATCCCCTACCGCCTCACCGATGAAACCGATTACGGCGTGCCGGTTCACGCGGAGCGTCGTGGCCTTCCTCATGTGCTCATCGAGCTGCGCCAGGACGAGATTGCCGATGAGCGGGGGCAGCGCGCCTGGGCTGAACGACTGATCCCGCTGCTGGAGATTGCAGCCCGGGAAACCCTGTCGCCACCGGGCTGAGTTCGCATCCGAGGGCAGCCCGGGCCGCACAGTCACCATGCATTGACCCTGCCCGACCCCCCTCATACCCTAGTTCCGCGCGGTCCAGTCCACGGCCGCCTTTCCGGAGTCCAGTCCACCATGCCGTTTGCCAGCTTCACGACCCCCGCTTCCGATCGTTACTTCGAGGATTACCCACCGGGCGCCACCTGGCGGCTTGGCGAGTTCACCTTGAGTGAAGAGGAGATCATCGACTTTGCCTCGCGCTTCGATCCGCAGGCCTTCCATCTCGATCACACGGCCGCCGCGCGCAGCCACTTTGGTGGGCTGGTCGCGAGCGGCTGGCATACGGCCTCGGCCATGATGCGGGTGGTGGTGGACCATTTCATTTCCAGCGTCGCGGGCATGGGCTCCCCGGGCGTGGATGAACTGCGCTGGCTGAAGCCGGTGCGACCGGGTGAGTGCCTCACCGTGCAAGTGACGGTAGAGAAGGCGCGACGTTCCGCCTCCAAGCCCGACCGCGGTCTCATCCACACCTTGATGGAAGTGACAGGCCCGGACGGTGCGCCGCGCATGACGGTGCGCTCGGTGGGCATGGTCGCCTGTCGTCATCCGCTGCCTGCGGGAGAGCACGCATGAGCGCCAGCAGGCCCGCAAGCGCCAATTGCTGGGGTGACGACCACGCCTACGATTACGCGGCCCTCGTGGCCGACCTGAACCAGTATCTGCGCCTGAAGACGCTGCCCGTCGGCATGAAGCGATTTCGCTCGGTGGCCGAGATGGAAGCCGTCCCCAAGGTACGTCGCCCCCCACCGGGCGAAAAATTCGCGACCGATCAGATTGTCGGCCAAAGCCGATGGCTGGGCTGGACGCTCGGCATCACCATGGACAACCTGATGGGCGAGCAGTGCGGCGCGGTGGTCGGCCTGCACCCGCCCACGCCGGACTGGCTGGCCGGCCGCAAGCTCACCGGTGTGTGGTACGCCACGCATGAGGACAGCGCGGCGCACCAGCGCGCCATGAGCTGTGCATCGCACGGGGAATACGCCGCGCTGGTGGTCAGCCCGCTGACGGCCGGCCGCATCGGCAATCCGGACATCTGTCTCATCTACGGCACCCCGGGGCAGATGATTACCTTGGTCAACGGTCTGCAATACCGCAACTATCGCAAATTCACCTTCAGCTGCGTGGGGGAAAGCGCCTGCGCGGATTCCTGGGGCAACGCGCTCAAGACCGGTGAGCCTTCGCTCTCCATTCCCTGTTACGCCGAGCGCAAGTTCGGTGGCGTGCTCGACGAGGAGATGCTGATGGCGATGCCGCCCAGTTATCTGCCGCAGGCGGTGGAAGGCTTGAAGGCCCTGTCCGCCAACGGCCTGCGCTATCCCATTCCGAATCACGGCATCCAGAAATCACCGCTGGACAGCATCGAAGCCAGCTATGGCAAACAATGAGGCACGCGCGCGGCGCGCCGGAGAGAACACATGACGGAAAATGAAGCAGCACGGCAAGGCTTGGGCGATCTGGTCATAACGGCGCTCGTGGACTGAGGCCATGCAGAAGCTTTTTTCCATCGCCGGCAAGACGGCGCTCGTCACGGGTGGTTCACGCGGCATCGGCCTGATGATTGCCCGCGGCTACGTGGAGGCGGGCGCGCGGGTCTACATCTCATCACGCAAAGCCGACGTCTGCGCGGCTGCAGCCGAGCAACTTGGCAAACTCGGCACCTGTATCGCGCTGCCGGCCGATCTTTCGACGATGGCCGACATCGAACATGTCGCAGGCGAGATCGCCGGGCGCGAGAAGCGCCTCGACATACTCGTCAACAATGCCGGGGCCACCTGGGGTGGCAAGGTGGATGATTTTCCGGAGACCGGCTGGGACAAGGTGATGGATCTCAACGTGAAATCCGTGTTCTTCCTCACCCAGAAGCTGCTGCCGCTGCTGCAGGCCGCCGCGAGCCCAGAAGACCCTGCGCGGGTCATCAACATCGGCTCCATCGATGGCCTGCACACCTCATTGTTCGAAAACTTCTCCTACGGCCCGGCCAAGGCAGCACTTCATCACCTGACCCGCGTGCTCGCCACGCATCTCGCCGATCGGCACCTTACGGTCAACGCAATCGCGCCCGGGCCGTTTGCCACGGACATGATGGCGCCCATGGTCGCGCGCATGGGGGATGAGATCGTGAGCCGCGTGCCGCTGAAACGCATGGGCGAGCCGGACGATGCTGCGGGCGTGGCGATTTTTCTCGCCTCCCGTGCCGCACGTTATGTCACCGGGACTGTGCTGCCGCTGGATGGTGGCATGCTGGGAGCGAGCTGAGATGACGGAATTGAAGACCCTCGAAATCGAAACCGGGCCCACGCCCAGCGGGAGCGTGATCTGGCTGCACGGTCTGGGAGCCAGTGGCCATGATTTCGAACCCATCGTGCCCCTGCTCAGGATTCCAAACGGATTGCACCTGCGTTTCGTGTTCCCCCATGCGCCGGCCATCCCGGTGACCATCAATGCGGGTTACGTGATGCCTGCGTGGTACGACATCCTGGAGATGAATCTCGATCGACGCATCGATGAAGCGCAGCTTCGCGCCTCCGCACAGGCAGTCGGCAAGGTGATCGAACGGGAGAACGCACGTGGCATCCCTTCCGGGCGCATCGTCGTCGCCGGCTTTTCCCAAGGCGGTGCCGTGGGCTTCGAACTGGCACTGTGCTGGCCGGAGCGGCTGGCAGGGCTGCTCGCCCTGTCCACCTACTTCGCAACCCGCCGCAGCATCGCCCCTAATGCCGCCAACGCACAAATGCCGATTGCCATTCATCATGGCCTTCAGGATCCGGTGGTCAGCGAATCCCACGGCCGGGAGGCGGCAGAGTTGCTTACCGACTGGGGCTATCCGGTGGAGTACCGGACCTGGCCCATGGAGCATGCGGTTGCGCCGGCACAGATCAGGGACATTGGTCTCTGGCTTGCTGCCCGGATGGAGCAGCCGGCGTAGAATGTCGTCTCCGGCCCCGAGGGGTCGTCCCCGTAAGAAAGGAATGGACATGCGTATCACCGTCGCCCTCGCGGGCCTGCTGCTGGCGGCCACTGCGCTGGCCCAGCAAGTGCCGCCAGCGGCTGAAAATGAGAGCCCTGAATACATCAAGGGCAAGGAGACGCTGGCGCGGGTCACCGGTGCTGCCGGCTCCAAGACGGTCGAGAACCTGCAGGACATTGCCCCCGAGCTGGGACGCTGGGTGGTGGAGTGGGGCTACGGTCAGGTGCTGTCCCGTCCGCAGTTGGACCTGCGTTCGCGTGAACTTGCCACCGTGGCGGCGCTCACTGCGCTGGGCCACGCCCAGCCCCAGCTTCGCGCTCATATCCACGGCGCACTGAATGTGGGTTGCAAGCCGGAAGAGGTGGTTGAGGTGATCATGCAGATGGCCGCCTATGCGGGCTTCCCTGCCGCCTTGAATGGCATTGCCGCGGCCAAGGAAGTGTTTGCCGAGCGGGGCGTGAAGGTGAACACCTCGCCGTGATGCGCGAACCCGAATGGCTGGAGGAGGGCGTGGAAGCGCCCAAGAGCCGCTCGCAGATCAAGCGTGAGCATCACGCCTTGCAGGATCTGGGGCGGGAACTGGTGGAGTGCCCTGAGCGCCTGTTCAAGCGATTGCCGCTGCCCGAACGAATTCGGGAGGAGGCACTGGTGGGTCGCAGGCTGCAACGTGGCGCCCTGCAACGTCAGCTCCGCCACCTGGGTGGCCTGCTTGAACGCGAGGATCATGCAGCTATCCGCCGGGCCCTGACTGTGGCGCGCGAGCCCGATGCTGCCGGAATCCGCCACCTGCATGCGCTGGAACGCCTGCGCGATGCGTTGATTGCCGAGGGCGACGGCCCGCTGGAAAAGCTCGCCGTGCAATTCCCGAATCTGGACCGCCAGCATCTGCGACAGCTTGTGCGCAGCGCGCGCCAGGAAGCGACACGCGAGATTGAAACACCGCGCGCAGCCCGCGCCCTGTTCCAGTTTCTGAAGGCGTTGCATGCAAAGGATGAAGCCCCGCAGCGCGTTGACCAATAGCCGGCGCGCCACCATATTGCGCGCCACTGACTCAGGATTCCTATGTTCACCTATCTCAATCCCACCGTACGCCAGCGACTGATCGAGGGCGGCAAACTCTTCCGAATCGATCGCCTCGGACATCGCATCTCGATCGACGCGCCACCACCCGAGGGCGAACTGGCGCTTAACGTGCTCGGTCCGATTCCCTTGCCGGTGGCCATCGATGATCTCCAGTTCACCGTGCAGTGGTATGCCACGGTGCGCAGCACCGAGTTGGCCAAGGTGGAGGGACTTGCGCGGGATCTCCGCGAGCATGGAGGCCAGCAGTTCTTCTCGATGCTGGCTTCCAGCATGGCGGTGAACAGCGTGCTGGTGGTGGGAAATCCCGGGGAATCCGCGGAGCCGCTGGTGCGAGTGCATTCCAGCTGCATGACGGGCGATGTCTTCGGCTCCCAGCGCTGCGAGTGCGGGCCGCAATTCATGTCCGCAATGGTGCGCCTGCACCAGAGCCCTGAGGGTGGCTTGATGGTTTACATGTCCGGCCATGAGGGGAGAGGGATAGGCCTGTGGGCCAAGGCCGCGACCTATTTGTTGCAGGATGCGGGCGAGAACACCTACCAGGCCAACCGTTCCCTGGGCCTGCCCGATGATTCCCGCGACTTCTCCGATGCTGCGGCCCTGCTGCACCACTTCATTGGTGACCGCCGGTTCAAGCTGCTCACCAACAATCCCAAAAAGCTGCAGGATCTCGCCAATTTCGGCTTGCACAAGGTGGTGGCTGAACCTCACGTCACGGGCATCAACGACTTCAACCGCCGCTACCTGGCCGCCAAGCGCGACTGGGGCCATCGCCTGGATGATGTCGATCTCAGCAATCGCTGAATTGCGCTGATTGCCCCGGGTGGCACGCCTCCCGCGCATCCATCCGGATCCCGACGGCGAGCACCGTCTGCGTCGCACGGTCGGCCGCAGACGCCGTCTCGGCAAGCTGCGTTGGACGCTGCTCATCCTCCTCGGCATCCTCGCCTTCGGGCCGCCGCTTGCCGTGCGTGTCCTCAATCCACCTTTCACCAGCTTCATGCTGGCACGCCATTTCGAGAATCTCTCCAGCGCCCGTGGTGCCGTGCCTCTGGCGCAGCGCTGGGTTCCCCTGCAGGCCATCTCGGCGGAACTCGCGCTCGCGGTGATCGCGGGAGAGGATCAGCGCTTTCCCGCCCACCACGGCTTCGATCTTACCGAGCTGGCGAAAGCGCTGGAGGAGGCGGAAGAGGGCAGCTTGCGCGGTGCAAGCACTCTGTCGCAGCAGACGGTGAAGAATCTTTTTCTCTGGTCCGGGCGCAGCTGGCTGCGCAAAGGCCTGGAGGCCTGGTACACCTTCTGGCTGGAGCTCGCCTGCGGCAAGCGCCGCATTCTCGAGCTCTACCTCAATATTGCTGAATTTGGGCCCGATGTTTACGGCGCGGAGGCGGCTGCCCAGCGATATTTCCGCAAACCGGCCCGTTCGCTCAATCGCAGTGAGGCGGCCTTGTTGGCCGCGGTGTTGCCCGCCCCGCGCTCACGCCAGGTCTTGCAGCCGTCTGCCGAAGTGATGGCGAGACAACGCTGGGTGCTGGGCCAGATGGCGCAATTGGGCGGGACGGATTACCTGCGGGGACTCCGCTGAAGCGGAGCGGGCTGCAGCGGCCGGAACCACTGCAGCCTGCGTAACGACGAAATCAGCGCAGCGAGTTGTTGATCTTCTCCAGCATCGCCGAGCCCGGGCAGAGCTCACGCGCGCCGAGAGAATTCAGCGGCTGCTCCACCGTATTCAGGTTGCGGTGGATGTCAGAGGGATTGCTCTCCATGTAGAGCAGTCCGGTGACGATCTCGCCCTTGGCCTGGTGGCTCTGGATGTAGTTCATGGCCGCCACCTTGTCGGTGGCGTCGTAGTCCGCAGACGCCTTGTGCAGGCGGATCACCGAGCCATCATGCTGGGTAACGTCCACTGCCGTGCCCGGCGCATAGTCGGTGGTGATCTCCTCCCGGCCTTCGATGAAGTCCAAGAAATTCACGGCTTCGTTGTGCGCGCGCACGTAGTCATAGCTCTTGGTGCTACCGGCATGGTTGTTGAACGCCACGCAGGGGCTGATGACATCGATGAACGCCGAGCCTTGGTGGCGCAGCGCGGCACGGATCAGCGGCACCAGCTGGCCCTTGTCGCCCGAGAAGCCGCGCGCCACGAAAGTCGCGCCCATCAGCAGCGCCAGCGAGACCGTGTCCAGCGGCGCATCCATGTTCGCCACGCCTTTCTTGGACGCAGAGCCCTTGTCCGCGGTGGCGGAAAACTGGCCCTTGGTCAGTCCGTAGACGCCGTTGTTCTCGCACATATAGGTCATGTTCACGCCGCGCCGCATCAGGTGCGCGAACTGGCCGAGACCAATGGAGGCGGAGTCGCCATCACCGGAAATTCCGAGGTAAAGCAGGTTGCGGTTGGCGAGGTTCGCACCGGTCAGCACGGAGGGCATGCGGCCGTGGACCGTGTTGAAGCCATGCGAGTTGCCGAGGAAATAGTCAGGCGTCTTGCTTGAGCAGCCGATGCCCGACAGCTTGGCTACCCGATGCGGCTCGATGTCCTCTTCCCAGCAGGCCTGGATGATGGCCGCGGAGATCGAATCATGTCCGCAGCCCGCGCACAGGGTTGAAATCCTGCCCTCGTAATCGCGCCGGGTGAAACCCCGCGCATTGGTGAGCATGGAGGGATGGTGGAGTTTCGGTTTGGCGAGATAGGTCATGTCAGGCCACCTTTCCGGAAATCTGCCCCAGATGCAGGGCCTTGATCATTTCGGCGATCGCCTGGGTGATGAAGCGCGCCGTAATGGGGGTGCCATCGTAATGCAGGATCGGGATCACGCGTGCGGGATCCACCTCCAGCTCGTTCATGAGCATGGTGCGCAACTGGCCATCGCGGTTCTGCTCGACCACGAACACGCGTTCATGCTCCATGATGAAATCGAGCACCGAATCCGGGAAGGGGAAAGCGCGCAGCCGCAGCAGATCGACCGCCATACCCTGAGCTTCCAGTTCCACGACCGCTTCCGACATCGCCGGGCTGGTCGAGCCGTAGTAGAGGACGCCCGTGCGCGCCGGCTTGCCGGCCTTGCGCAGCACCGGTTGCGGCATCAGACCCTTGGCTGTATGCCATTTCTGCTGCAGCCGGTGCATGTTGTAGAGATAGTCCGGCCCCTGCTCGGAGTAGGTGGCGCGCGCGTTCTTGGTGGTGCCGCGCGTGAAGTAACCACCCAGTGTCGGGTGGGTGCCGGGGTAGGTGCGATAGGGAATGCCGTCGCCGTCCACATCGAGATAGCGCCCGAAGTCGCGTCCCTCGTCCAGCATCTCGCGGGTCATGACCTTGCCGCGGTCGTAGCTGCGGCTGTCATCCCACTCGAGTGGCTCGCACAGGCGCTGGTTCATGCCGATGTCGAGATCGGTCATGAGGAACACCGGGGTCTGCAGTCGGTCGGCGAGATCCAGTGCCGCCGCAGCCTGCTCGAAGCATTCCTTGGGGTCCTCCGGGAACAGCAGGATGTGCTTGGTATCCCCGTGAGATGCGTAGGCCGAGGAAATCAGATCCGCCTGCTGGGTGCGTGTGGGCATCCCCGTGGAGGGGCCACCGCGCTGCACGTTGATGATGGTGACGGGAATCTCGGCGAAGTAGGCCAGGCCCAGGAACTCGGTCATCAACGAGACGCCGGGACCGGAGGTGGCGGTGAAGGCGCGCGCGCCGTTCCAGCCGGCACCGACCACCATGCCGATGGACGCGATCTCGTCCTCCGCCTGCACGATGGCAAAACGGTTCTGCTGGGTGTCCGGATCCACCCGGAACTTCTGGCAGTGGCGCTGGAAGGCTTCCGCGACCGAGGAGGATGGGGTGATGGGATACCAGGCGCAGACCGTGGCCCCGCCATACACCGCGCCGAGCGCGGCTGCATTGTTGCCCTCGATGAAGATGCGCTTGCCGACATTGTCGGCGCGCTTCACCCTGAGGCCTATGGGGTGCTGCAGGTTTTCCTCGGCGTATTTCCGTCCTATGCGCAGCGCATTGACGTTTGGTGCGAGGAGCTTCTCCTTGCCCTTGTACTGCTCACCGATGAGCTGGACGATGGATTCTTCCTCGATTTCGAGGAGGATGGACAGCGCCCCGATATAGATGATGTTCTTGAACAGCTGGCGCTGGCGCGGGTCATCGTAAGTGCTGTTGCAGAGCGTGGTCAGCGGGATGCCGATGACGGTGATGTCCTCACGGAACTTCGAGGCCGGCAGGGGCTTGGAATTGTCGTAGAACAGGTAGCCGCCCGGCTCTATCTCCTTCACATCGTTGTCCCAGGTCTGCGGATTCATCGCGACCATGAGATCCACGCCACCACGTCGGCCGAGCCAGCCCTTCTCCGTTACCCGGACCTCATACCAGGTCGGCAGGCCCTGGATGTTGGAAGGGAAAATGTTGCGTGGACTGACCGGTACACCCATGCGCAGGATCGACTTGGCGAACATCTCGTTCGCCGAGGCAGAGCCGGAGCCGTTGACGTTGGCGAATTTGACAACGAAATCGTTGACGGCGGTGATGGGCTTCAAGCGGCATTCCTCCGCGTAGTGGGGGTGCGGCAGGCCGGACTCGCGTGTGCCATTTCAAGCAGGAATTTCTGCATGTCCCAGGCGCCAGTGGGGCAGCGCTCCGCACACAGGCCGCAGTGCAGGCAGACATCCTCATCCTTCACCATGACTCGCCCGGTCTTGAGTCCGTCCGCGACATAGAGATCCTGGCTGGTGTTGAGTGCCGGGGCAGTGAGGCGGTGACGCAGTTCGGCCTCCTCGCCATCCGGCGTGAAGCTGATGCAGTCCATTGGGCAGATGTCCACGCAGCCATCACACTCTATGCACAGCGGCGCCTTGAACACCGTCTGCACATCGCAGTTGAGGCAGCGCTGGGTCTCAGCCCAGGCCGTCTGCTGGTCGAAACCGAGTTCCACTTCAATCTTGATGCTTTTCAGCGTCTTTTCCGCGGCGGCCCAAGGTACGACATGCCGCATCTCGTTGGAGATGTCGTTGTCGTAACTCCACTCGTGGATACCCATCTTCTGCGACACGAGATTCACGTGTGGGGCAGGGCGCTCCGCGAGATTCTCGCCGTTCAGGTATTTGTCGATGGAAATGGCGGCATCATGACCGTGGGCCACGGCCCAGATGATGTTCTTGGGTCCAAAGGCGGCATCACCGCCGAAGAACACCGAAGGCACGGTGGACTGGAAAGTCTTCTCGTCCAGCACGGGCAAACCCCATTGGTCGAAGTCGAGGCCGAGATCGCGCTCGATCCAGGGGAAAGAATTCTCCTGGCCGACGGCGATCAGCACTTCATCGCAGGGGAAGAAGGCATCGGGTTCGCCGGTGGGCACCAGCTGGCGACGGCCCTTGGCGTCGTACTCGGCGCGCACCACTTCGAAGGTCATGCCGGTCAGGCGGCCGTTCTCGTGTTCGAAGCTCTTGGGCACGTGATAGTTGATGATCGGAATCCCCTCGTGCTGGGCATCTTCCTTTTCCCAGGGCGAGGCTTTCATTTCCTCGAAGCCCGAGCGAACGATGACTTTCACGTCCTCGCCGCCGAGGCGCCGCGCGGAACGGCAGCAATCCATGGCGGTGTTGCCCCCACCCAGCACGATGACGCGCTTGCCCACCTTCTCGATGTGACCGAAGGAGACCGAAGCCAGCCAGTCGATGCCGATATGGATCTGGCCGGCGGATTCCTGCCGGCCCGGCAGGTCGAGGTCACGGCCGCGTGGTGCACCGCAACCCACGAATACGGCATCCCAGCCTTCGTTGAGCAGGGATTTCAGGGAATCGATACGGCGGTTGCCGACGAATTCCACCCCGGAGTCGACGATGTAGCCGACTTCCTCGTCGATCACTTCCTCCGGCAGACGGAAACGCGGCACCTGGGTGCGCATGAAACCGCCGGCCTTGGGATCCTGGTCGAACACGGTGATGTGGTAGCCGAGCGGCGCGAGATCGCGTGCCACGGTGAGTGAGGCGGGGCCACCACCCACGCAGGCGATGCGCTTGCCATTTTTCTTCGCGGGCGGCGCGGGCATGCGGGCGGAGACATCGCCCTTGTTGTCTGCTGCAACGCGTTTAAGGCGGCAGATGGCAACGGGCTCCGGCTTCTCGATGTTCTCCTCCTCCACGCGACCGCGGCGGCAGGCCGGCTCGCAGGGGCGGTCGCAAGTGCGACCGAGAATTCCCGGGAAGACATTGGAGTACCAGTTGACCATGTACGCATCCGCGTACCGGCCGGCGGCAATCATTCTGATGTATTCGGGGACCGGGGTGTGGGCCGGACAGGCCCATTGGCAATCTACGACCTTGTGGAAGTAGTCGGGATTTCGAATGTCTGTGGTGCGCAAAGCCTCTTTCCTCAACAGGCTTGAAAACAGGGCCTTTTCATAGGCGTGGCGAAGTGTACTGCGGCCACTTGAACTAAAAAAGGTCCCGATTCACAACATTGCGTGCGGATGTTTAGACTGACCATACGGCACCGTCCGGAATGATGCACCTGCACAAAAATCCCTTGAACGAGGAGGCGATATGGCCCTGGACAGGATTCAGACAACCACCGGCGCAGCGCGCCCGGAAGAACTCGGTCGCACACTGATTCATGAACATGTTCTGGTGGGCTATCCGGGTTGGGAGCTCGATGCCAAGGCCCCGAAATTTAAACGCGCGGAAGGCATGGCGCGCGCGGTCGACCAGATGCACGAGCTGCAATCCTTCGGGGTGAAGACCTTTGTCGATCCCTGTCCGATGGATCTCGGGCGCGACCCGGTGTTTCTTGCTGAGCTCTCCCAGAAATCAGGCATGAACATCGTGTGCACCACGGGTGCCTACTTCGAGGCGGAGGGCAACACCTACATGTTCCGCCAGATGTCGGTGGAAGATGTCACCGAGATTTACGTGAAGGAGATTGAAGAAGGTATCGGGGAGACCGGTATCAAAGCCGGTGCGATCAAGATCGCAACCGGTGCGCCAACCGTCTCGGCTTATGAGCGCAAGATGGTCACGGCGGCCGGTCGGGCTTCGACGCTGACGGGCGTGCCGCTCATCTCGCATACCCAGGACGGCTGCTGTGGTCATGACCAGATCGACATCGTGACCGGGGAGGGCGTGGATGCCTCGCGCCTGGTGGTGGGTCACAGTGATGGCGCGGATGATCCGGACTACCACCGCAGCCTTGCGGATCGCGGGGCCTTCGTGGGTTTCGATCGCTTCGGCATCTCGATGTTCCAGCCGGATGAAGTCCGTATCAAGAACATCCTGAAGCTCGTCGAGGCCGGACATCTCGAGCGGATTCTGGTGTCCCATGACTCCATCATGTGCTGGCTGGGCCGACCACTGCCGTATGCGCAGCGCTTCGAGGATTTGCTCGCGGCCCTGCCGAAATGGCGCTCCACCCACATCTTCAAGGAGATCATTCCTCAGCTCGAAGCGCGCGGACTCTCAAAGACCCAAGTGGAGCAGATTCTGGTCGGCAATCCCCGCCGCCTGTTCAGTCCGGGTCACGGCTAAGCCTGAGCGCTCACAACGCGTGCTCTCGCTAATCCCTCAGAGAGTCATGCGCTCTTGATACTCGACGAGTGTCTCGAACTCGCCGCGGCCTGTGTTGAACGCATGGGGCCGCGGCGAATCGTGCACGCTCTCCTGCCCGAGGCGCGCCCGGACCCTGCTTGCGATGCCGAGTTCGGGGTGCTGGTTCTGGACGATGGTTGTGCCGGGCTCTATTACGCCTGGCTGGGTGAGACCCAGCAGCACATGGCACGCCGGTTTCCGCCGGCGTCCCTCGTGGGGCGCGATGCGCTGGAACTTGCGCACACCTTGCGTGCCGGGGACGATGCGGCGCGCTCGGTCGCAGTGGCTGCACTCAATGCGCTCACGGCGAGCTTCTGGCGATCCGTCGACCATATTCCACCGCCGGCGACCGACTCTTTCGGCCTCGCTCTTGAAGCAGGTCGTAGGCTTGGCATGGTGGGCAATTTCCCTTCACTGGTGCGTCAGGCACGAGCTTCAGGGATCGAGGTCACGGTGCTGGAACGCAAGGCGCACATGGTGAAGCGGGAACCGGGGCTCGAGATCACGTTGGATCCCAAGGCGCTTGCCCACTGCGATCAGGTCATCTGTACGGCGGCCACCTTGATCAATGATTCCCTGGACGAAGTGCTGGGCTTTTGTGCACCCGGCGCGCAGGTGGCGGTGGTCGGGCCTACGGCAGGCATCCTGCCGGAACCCCTGTTCGCCCGTGGGGTTGCGGTGGTAGGCGGCACCTTGTTGCGTGATGCGGAGACGGCCTGTCAGCGCCTCGCGGCCGGACAGAAACTCGGGGATGCCGGTTATCGCTATCGGCTGGTGCCGGAACTGTATCCCGGCACCAGAAGTCTCGGTTTCAACTGAGCGTCGGGGCGGCTCAGGCGACTGCGGCCACCCGCCGTTCCAGCAGGAACTGCGCCACGAGTGTCGCCAGTCGGCCCGGTTGTTCCATCTCGGGCACATGACCCACTCCACTGAGCGTGGTGAGCTCGGCATGCTGGATGGCTTGCTGCCAGGCTGGGCCGTGGGCCGCCGGCACCACGCGGTCCTTCTCACAGGTCACGATCAGGGTCGGGGCCTTGATGCGCGGCAGGCGCTTGCTGATGCCGGTATCCGGAATGGGCCACAGGAATTTGGCACTGGCCCGCAGATCCAGCAGTTCGCCCACATGGGCGTCCACCTTGTCGCGGCCGTCAAAGACATGCTTTCTGCGCAGGTCCGCCGAACTGAACAACAACTCCGAGGGCATGCCGGGGTGGACGGCGAAGGGATCTTCTCCCTGTGCATTCTCCAGCCACAATCCCACGGGATTGATCAGCACCAGTCGATCCACGCGCTGTGGCGCGATTGCGGCGAGTTCCGCGGCCATCCACGCGCCTATGCTCGTACCCGCCACATGCACGCGATCCAGTCCCAGATCATCGAGCACATCGAGGTTGTGCAGGGTGAGATCGAGCGGACCTTGATCCATGCGCGTCAGATCATC
>Ga0194116_10005415_pt1 | contig 14051 bp, 9 predicted proteins | sample TA2MahsurfametaG_4_FD_148617 | JGI IMG/M metagenome (GOLD analysis project Ga0194116, IMG submission 148617) | Freshwater microbial communities from Lake Tanganyika, Tanzania - TA2015008 Mahale S9 surface | ecosystem: Environmental > Aquatic > Freshwater > Lake | place: Tanzania: Lake Tanganyika... | reverse complement strand
AGGTGCAACATTACGTGATATATTGAAACTTGGTAGCGGATCTGGATCTACCGGACCTACCGGACCGACTGGACCGACTGGACCGACTGGACCGACTGGACCGACTGGACCGACTGGACCGACTGGACCGACTGGTGTCACGGGAGCAGCGGGAGCAACCGGTCCCACCGGTCCAGTAGGCGCAGCAGGAGTGGCGGGAGTGGCAGGCTCCACCGGTGCCAACGGTTTAATTGGTCCAACTGGCCCAGCGGGTGGTGGTTCCATAAACAATTTGTATTGGACTGGGGCGAATAATAAAGTGACATTTGTTCTTACAGCCGCCGTCAATTTAAAAACTCATGTGGTAAAAGGAATGTTTCGCTTACGCCTTCGAGGGGGTGGTTCAGGTGCTTCAATTAATTACCCCATCTTTCTTATGAATAATACGCATACTTATCCAAGTCAAAATAATTCATCGACACAATATACCAATTATCGCCATGTTCGCACAGTAAATGCCTTTCCTATGAATCAATATTCAGATGTGCTTTTATCACCAGCCGCATCGGGAAGCGGCGGTATGAATATTTCCGATACATTTGAAACTTCCGAAGTTCTTGCGAATATTCCAACATTAGCGAACACGGGAGGAACCGATTATTATTTAAATATTCATTTTGAAGTGTCTATGGCGTATGATGTCGGACTGGATAGGTCAAGGTCTATTGTGGCGCACGGCGAATGTCATTTAATACATAGAGAGCCAGGCGGGAGTTTGGGAAGATTGGAAAAATGGAACTTTGTAAGAGAACACGGGGCGGGCGGGACATCTTTGACCCATTTAGGTTTTGCCTCTTATAGTGTTATGACAGGCGGTTCAATATATGGGGCGAACCTGTCATATGAGGTCATACCATACGGAACGGCTACGGAACAAACAGGCGCAGGTTCAAGTTAATATGAATTTTAGATATATAAGATATATATATACATAATGTTGATGATTTTTTTAGGAACAGTCGAAGGCGCCCGCATCGACCTTCAACATGTAAGTATAGAACCATGTAAATCTGCGACAATTCAATATACTCTTATAAATAAGAACGGGGAAAGCACCAACCATACTTACAAAATGGAAGGCAAACAATACTCTTTATGGGGGAATGATGATACGATACTTTTTCATTTGTTGTGTGCGCGCCACGGCTTACATTATAAACCATATGAAGAGCCCGAGTTTTTCGAAGAGGTATTGGTATGGCGTGATGAAACTAGCGGTGAGATCAAGTCTGAAGTCATTCGAAAGCCGAATCCGAAATACGTTGCTCCTGTAAATCCGTGAATCCGTGAAAAACATATATAAACATAAACAATATTCATTATTATACAATTCCCAATTAGGAAAAATACTCGATTGTATCATAATGACTTCGGATTATTCGAATACTCGCGCTGCTGAGCATCCACAACTCCTCGAAGGGTTGACCAAAGCCATCTCTGAATATTATCTCATCGAAGGCGGATCATTTCAAATCCGCGCTCAGGTATCCCGTCTTCGCGAGCTCGTCGCCAAACGTAAACCAACCTCTATTATGGAGATCGGGTTTAATGGCGGTCACTCAGCGCTTCTTTTCCTTTCCATCACCCCTCCTGACACCAAAATTGTCAGTTTTGATTTAGGCGAGTATGCATATGTATTTGCCGCCAAGCGATACATTGATTCTGTATTCCCGGGTCGCCATACCCTCGTAACTGGTGACAGCACAACCACAATCCCGAATTATGAAGAGCAAGTCGCACACCGTCTCAAAAATAAAGAAACAGCACCACCCTTGAAATTCGACCTTATTTTTATTGACGGAGGGCATCAAGACGATATTCCACTGAAAGATATTCTTAACTCACAGCGACTAGCAAGAGATGATCGTACCATTGTCGCTATCGATGACATCTGCCGCAACCAGGAACGTCACGCACATTATACCGTTGAACCGACGAAAGCATGGGATCAGATGGTGAAAACCGGTGTTATCACCGAGCATGGATTCGACGATTACTATGAAATCATGACGCAGAATAACGACAATGGTGCCGATGGGTGCAAAGCACGTGGTATGGCGTGGGGGCAGTATTCATTATTACCTGGCGTAGAGGATGAAATGATGGAGTCTGCGAGTGGTACCAATGTGTCCGCTGTGGTTTCTGCGGCGAAAAATGACCCTACTCCCGCATTCAAAAAGCTTCGTTACAACTACTATCAAAACAGTTGTAAATTCATGGATCGTAATCAGATGCTTCAGGAGATTCATAACCAGCACCACCATACAAAGGATCTTGAGAAACTAATCGCAGTCGCGGATATGTATCTCGAGTACTTTCCAACGTATAACAAGCGTGATAGTAACTTCGTGAAGTTTTATCGTGCTTGCGCTAACTTCACTGTGAATCCATTAATGTCAATAAAACAGTTCGAAGAGATCGCAGACACAGCATCACCCCCACCAAATGAACCAAATGGTGGCAACAATAGTGAATCCGAGCTTCCTGATAGCATCAAGTTTGCATCAGTTGCGAATTTGGGAATGTTGTATGGAGATGACCCATGTTCGAGTATTCCGAAGATCATTCATCTTCTTTACTTTGGTGAAACCGAATTCTACAATTTTCACCATCGGTGCGTTCACTCTATGTTGCAGTATATGCCGACCTATGAAATCCGTATCTATAATGCGAAGGAGCCGGTTGGAAATGCATTTTGGGAAGACATTAAGAAACAGCCGCGCGTGACAATTCATAAGATGGATCCACCTGTATTTTTCGATGGGTTTGAGTTAAAGCATTTTCAGTACAAGGCGGATGTGGTTCGTCTGGAGCTCTTATACGAACATGGTGGCGTCTACTTGGACCTTGATATGTTGATCACACGCCCATTTGACGAAGTGTTTTCATCTGGACACTCATTTTATATCAGTGAAGAGCTCCCGAATGGAGGCGGAAATGGCGCATTGATCAATGCATTCTTGGCGGCGAAACCCAAGAACGAGTTTCTTCGATTGTGGTTGAACGAGTTCAAGTCCGGTCTTCGACTTGGAATATGGGCAACACATATTCGGGACTCGAATAAGAAGTTGCTGACAGACCACCCACATTACATGCACAAGTATCGTATTAAGGTTTTGGATGGAAAATACTTCATGGCGCTTCACTGGCAAGACACCGTTGCATTTATCCACTCGGAAACGACACCCTACGAGTTTCCACCAGAATCTTATGGAACGCATCTTTGGGAGACGATACTAGGTGATGTTATGCGTAAGAATGAGTTTCTTCATAAGCAAAAGATGGAGCTCACCGTATATAATTCGCGATTATCGCCGTTTTATGCGGGGGTTGATCGTGAGTTTGTACTTGCGGCAATTGCGGCACATGCAGCACACAATGCGGAATTATCTGCGTCGAATTACGACGGGGACGACGATCTTACCATCTATCCCGAATACTATCATGACTGTCGGAATGATCAGTATGTAGACAAGTATATCACCAAGGGAAAGCATGGCGGATATTTCATTGAGGTTGGCGCAGGGGACGGAGAAACGAACTCGTCGTGTTTCTTTTTCGAGAGATACCGGGAATGGCGCGGTTTGTCTGTAGAACCAGCGCGTGTACACCATGACGCAATTCGTGGTCGCCGTGCATCGTTGATTACCGCCGCAGTTGGCAGTGTAACGTCTTCTATTACGAATGGGAGTGGGCGTGGCGCAATATTTTATGAGTCTTCAAAACCGGCATTGAGTGGTTTGAAAGGAGTATTGGAAAGCCAGAAAGAAGGGGCGGAATGGAGTGAGACGGAATTCAAAGCATATAAGGTAGACACGATTACACTGTATGATTTGTTTTGCCAACAGGCCGTGCCGGAACATATTGATTATTGCGCCATTGATTGTGAAGGTAGTGAATGGGATATTCTCTCGACATTTTTTGAAGAGAATCAGGCCACATCAGCGTCAGATACAATGACAAGTAGTGGCGGCAGTAGCGGTAGTAGCGGCAGTAGCGGCGGTGACGTGTCTCTTGTCATTACAAACAAGGTGTTTCAAGTTGGTTTCTTCAGTGTTGAAATTACAAGTGAAAAGATGTTTCAAAAGATTCGCGATCTCATGAAGAAGTATCAATACGAGGAGACAACCAATCCATATCTCTCAGTATTGCATTCCAATACACGAAAGGCGTACTTCAAGCACAAAGGAACCAGTACAAGTAATTCGCCACAATTGTCCGATCGATCTCTTTCTTCTCTTTCATCGGGGGTGAATATGACACCGCATACCACAAATACACCGCCATCGTCACCTGAGACAAGGACCGGACCTGTACCAAACGCGTCATTTTTATTACGTCCTCCTTTCGTGGAAGAAGTCGTAGCGATTTGTCTGGAAGAACGTCCCGAGAGAACAAAGTATGTCAGCAACGAATTACTTTCCCACGGAATTCGACACTCGCTCTTGATGAACAAGATAAATACAGAAGACACGAAAATTGGATGTTTTCGTTCCCATATGAAGGCGATTCAGTATGCATACAGCAAAAATCTCTCGTCGGTGTTGATTGTAGAAGATGACATTGTGATTCGTGATACGATTCAAGAACTCGCGACTATGGCGCTCCCGGAGAGTTGGGATATTTTGTACCTTGGTGGTATACTTACAAAATACGATGGAATGGATGCCTCGCGTAAATGGGTGAATGGTACGATCTGGTGTAACCATGCGTATATTGTGAAGCAACACATGTATAAGCCGATCCTGGATTTTGTCGAGTCATTCCCTAACCTGATTGAGTTGGAAAAGAAGAACATCGACTTCATGTATACGGAATATATTCAGCCGAAGTACAAGTGTTGGCTGGCGAATGAACAATATATCGTTCAGAAGGAAGGATATAGTGAGATTGATTGCCGCGTGAAGTGGGCAAATGGATTTGATTGGAATACCTTCTCAATGAAGATTATTTAAATACTCGGATCTGGGGCCGGAGCCGGAGCTGGAGCTAATGTAGGCGACGCCGGCAACGGCGGCAATTTCACGGTTTGAAAGTCGGTACGATGAATATCATTTTTCGCATGGCTAGGTTCACGCACCATTTCAAACCCGGCCTGATAAAACGGATGTGGAAAACGGTCAAACGCGTCAATATAACCGCGAAAATCCATTTCAAGAAGCCACATGTCAAGAGGCGTCTTCATAAAAAGTGCTGTGTCCTTTTCTACAGCTTCTAATAATCGTTTCGCACCGCGTTTACTTACGAGGTATGCACCCGCGGTGCGAAATAAAGGCGTGAACCATACATTACGCGAACCATGAATGACCGCTGGTGTAAGATTCCTGCGCTGGTAGATTCCAAATTGTGTTACTGGGTAAGGTGACCGCGTGTCTGGATCCGCGGTATGAAAGTATCGATCGAGAGATTCTTTTCGTGGAGTTTGAAATGCAAAATAGGGTTTGACTGGGCCATCGATGTTGTAATCTGGCGTCCATTGACCTCCAATATATATGACATCCCACCGTGGATTCGTGGTCATCAATCCAGCGATCGTACCATTGAGGTAGTCAAGAGACCTTTCTGTAAACATAACATCATCTTCGAAGACAAGTAACATATCGGACTTCGGTTGTTTGGCGTGTGATTTCCAAAGTGAGTAATGACTCAATGAACATCCCACTTCACCGAGGACGCGCTGTTTATCGCGAATTGTATCCAGTAAATCAGGGAACTCCGAGTAATGTTGCGAGAGATTCATTCCGTCGATGGCGGGGAAACGTCGGTAATATCCACGGCCACTGTTTGCCATGGTTGATAATATGCTGCTGCCGCCGCCGCCTCCGAAACCTGGCATTGTAAATCCACGAATATCAAACGATATCGGTCGAAATAGAAATGGGATATGCTTGTAAATATATGCCATACGATCAGGTCTTCGATCTAAATTTATAACTGCTATGTCAAGTTTATCCAACATCTATTTTAGAATACAAATTTACACACCGGATAATACACATTATAGTCATCTAGATTTATACCATTTCTATATGGTCTTACCCCCCTTCAAACCGGTTTTTATATCCATTTATAATATCCACTGACCTTCCCTTTATTTAGGAAAACGACTTAAGTCTTTATTACGTAAGTTAATTACCCCGATCGTTTATTCTGCTCGATATATCGTCATTCGATTCCATTCGATTCCATTCCATTCCATTATGTCTACCATTACTGAATCTCCTATTTCTGAAATGGGTGTCACCACTCCGGCTTCTACCGCCGCTAGCGCTACAGTTTCCGCGTCTCCCTCGTTAAAGCCTCAGGTCATCGAACCTTTACTGGAAGAAGACCAAAATCGGTTTGTATTGTTCCCAATCAAAGACCACGCGATTTGGAACATGTATAAGAAACAGGTCGATTGTTTTTGGCGCGCGGAGGAGGTAGATCTAACCAAAGATATTGTTCACTGGAATTCGCTTCAAAACGACGAGAGATATTTTATATCTATGATTCTCGCATTTTTCGCGGCGAGTGACGGTATTGTCATGGAAAATTTGGCGCAGCGTTTCATGAATGAAGTGCAACTTGCCGAAGCCCGTGCATTCTACGGATTTCAAATCGCGATGGAGAATATTCATTCCCAGATGTATAGTATTCTGATTGATACGTACATCAAAGATACGACTGAAAAGGGTCGCCTCTTCAACGCGATTCAGACGTTCCCATGTATTAAAAAGAAGGCAGATTGGGCGTTAAAATGGATTGGCGATAAGCGAAGTACATTCCAGACGCGCCTTGTAGCGTTTGCCTGTGTTGAAGGAATCTTCTTTTCCGGCGCATTCTGTTCCATTTACTGGTTGAAGAAGCGCGGTTTGATGCCGGGTTTGACATTCAGCAATGAACTTATCTCTCGGGACGAGGCGCTTCATACCGAGTTTGCTGTATTGTTGTATACGAAGATGGTGAAGAAGATTCAACGTCATCGTGTCTATGAAATTGTGCGTGATGCGGTGGAAATCGAGAAAGAGTTTATTTCAGAGGCCCTGCCTTGCCGTCTTATCGGGATGAACGCAAAGCTGATGTGTCAGTATATCGAGTTTGTCGCGGATCGTTTGGTGCTTCAATTGGGGTATGATAAAATTTATAATGCGGCGAATCCATTTGATTTTATGGAGATGATAAGCCTTGCAGGAAAGACGAACTTTTTTGAGCGCAGGGTAGGTGAATATGCGCTTGCAGAAAAGAAAGTGGCGGATACAGTATTTGAGTTCAATGCGGACTTTTAAATTTCGTGGCGTCGTGTTGCGTCGCGTCACGCGTCACGCTACATGAATAATGATCGCATACCAAACCGTCGTTGTCCGTGTAAGCTGAACATGTTTTGATTCTTCTGTGGAACTTGTGCGGGTGCGGGTACGGGTGCGGGTACGGGTGCGGGTCTAGGCATCGGTGCGGATATGGGTACCGGCACATTCAAAGAGGTATTCGCAGGAATACGATATTGTGTTTTCAACTGTTGAATATTCTGTAGGGCTTTTAATGGCGAGACATGTATTTTCGTTAATTTATCAAGTCCTTCTTCCTCATATTGAAGTTGTGTGTGCGATAAATACGCCTCGAATGTGAAAACATCGATCATATGTGTATCATCATACACCGCGAAGTTCAAATTCTTTATTTTGGACAACCCGTCTACATTATTCGGCAGGAGTGATGTCGCCATTTCATCACGGCAAATGAGACGTTTCAGTCCATCCGCAAACTGAAGAATGTTCATATCTCCGAGCTTAAAAAAGTTACTGCGGTCGATCGTGAGTCCAAACTCTTTGGCGCGTCGGTGAATCAAATTATCTTCCCCTCCCCATCCCCAAAAATTCGGAAACCCGTTGATTCTCTCGAAATCCACGCCTCGAATTGAAAAAATACCACCAAGTGCAAAATGAAATCCGTAGAAATGTTTGACCACACCAATCTCGGTATGATAATTCAATACATTTTTGTCATATGGGAGTGTATCAATATCATTGAATATGAATATGATGTTCTTGTAATGGTCGGGGTATTTCTCTTTTAATGCTAAAAACCCGATATTCTTCATTCCGCCGCGATTGAAAGGACGTTTATCTGCTTGATGAATAAAATAGTAGGTCCAGTCTTCCGGTGGCACATCGGCCATCACTTTATGAATGTATGTACTAAAAAAAACACGATGCGGTTCGCGATCGCGGTAAGGTACTATGAAAACGAATTTGGGTGGAGTGACAGCATCCATAATAGGTATTATGATAACGAAACGGTATAATATCATAATACAATAAAATAACACGGTTGTAAACGCTTATTGTGGTCATTCATGGAGCAGTAATCGCCGCGGCGGCAGGTGGGGGAGCATACTTTGCAAGAATCATCTTAGGAATGAGTTTGTCGCGCATATCATAGAGTTTCTTGTAGCACTTGTTGATGGTCACCTCACTCATGTCGCTTACACGGTTCACATCCTTTTTTGTGATCGAGAGATGACACATACACGCGACAAAGTAAATAATTCCCGATGCGATACTGTGTGGGGTATTTTCTGGGATCAAGTTCTGTTTTTCGATCATGACGGCGATAAACTGGCATAATTTCGTGAGTTCGTCGTTGATCGAGAGACGGCTACAATATCTCTCGATGAATGCTTCTGGCTTTGTCTTACAGAAGTTCGTTTTCTCCGAGTTATCTAAATTGGATTCAAGTTCGTTGATGATACTTACTGCATTCTTGCATCCCTTCGTTGCGCTGGTATTGTCCAAATTGAAGATGCTCGCGATTTCTTTTGGTGTGCGAGGACAGTTGTGTATTTTACATGCAATGTAAATCGACGCGCCTACGACTCCGTCACGGTTCAAACTGCGAAATGTCTTGTGTTCAGAGATGCGTTTATGTACACGCAGTGCTTCATCAATGATCATTTTGGAAATACCCTTGTTTTGTGCGAGGGTGGTGATTTTCTGGAACATGTCATATTGCGCTTTCTCTCGATATGGCATCGATTGCCATTCCGTATAACGCCGGATCTTCAACATGTCTTGAGAATACGATCCGCCTTCACACATCACTTTACAACCATACGATGACTCCTTGAGAAGCGGATTCACCGGCATACCGCAACGTGTGGGATCGTTATTTTGATTGTCATCTGCGCCATAATATCGCCACTCTGCGCTTTGATCGAGAGATTCATCCTTATATAGAATGCTACAAGCGGGGTTTTTGCATGTGAGAAACCCATCGTCGGTGAGAACAACTTCGCTTGAACACACTTCACAATTCTCTCGAATACCGGATTTGCGGTACAGACATTCTACGTCCATTTCAGGTTTGATAAAGAGTGCAGACATTTTCTTCAATGGCGGGATCGTCGTTTCTTCGAGTGACGGGGTCGTCGTGAGTTCTGACGATGGATTTGATGATGTTTGTTTCGGTGAACATTGCACGTCTTCCGGGATATTCATTTTCTGTTCTTCAAGCAACTCCGGCATAAAATCCTCTTCTATTTTTGTCCACATACTTTCATCATGAATCGCGCGTTTGTTTCGTTTGGTTTCATGAACTTTGATGGTAGAATGGGGGCGATAATGACGAGTCATCGACGACGACTGCGACGTAAGTAATGATGAAGGTATAAACACACCATGACACGAATTTAAGTTAGATAGCATTTCGACGTTTATATTGATAGTGTTTGGTTGTGTTTATCCACTCTTTAAATAAAATATATACTGATATCTTTATATCAATTTTATTCACAAATACAACGCACCCCCTCCCCCCCCGCGTCCATCCAGATCGAACTATTATCTATCCTAATAACAAAGAAATACCGAAAGAAATAGACGATGGGTAACAATGTATCGACATTATCTTCGTCAAACATGGATGAGCTACGAGACATGGCGCTTAAGTTAGATTTGTATGCACAACGTATTATTTTAAAAGAAGTGAAATTCAATTCAACATTGGGAGATAGCGGAAAATGCGAGAAACTCATTATTATTACAAGTGAAGTACTGAACCGCCTTCCATTTCGTTTGATCTCCTATATGGATCGACGTCACAAACTCTTCTCTGAAAAATACGAGCCGATTAATGCGATGGATCGCGCTCTTCTCATAAATACGAACCCGGAAATTCTCAAAGAAAGCAAATTAGACGAACAAAACGTATTTAGAAAAAAACAAATGTGCGTTGGTATAGCACGATTTTATGTGCAGATTGGTAACTTATTCAATGCGATTATGTCAACCATGCGACCCTATAACTATGAATTTCTCCAGAAAAATATGCCTGATAATTTTTATGATATGCTTACCTACAGTTTGATTGATGGTCCTGAAACAAGAAACAAAGAAAAAATAAAATACGAGACCTACAATATGGCTGGCTTTACAAGAAAACAGAATGACATGAAAGACAAAATGAAACGTCTGCTTCGAGCAGGAGAGCTAGATATGAAAATAACGCCGGGAAGTGGTATTTGTTCGGTAAATAATGACATGAAAGCCATCAAAACAACACCAATGACGTTGACATCAAGTGCGTCGACTACAACCCAGAATAAGATAAAACCATCTATTTTCTCAATGTTGGAAGAGTTGTATTTCGATATTTTCCATCAAGCGTCAGAGGTGAATACAAATACTCCGCAATTTATCGCGATGAGCGAGCGCATGAAGAATAAAATTTACAGACGTGATGTGCAGGAATTATATCGAATTGTTACAGGTGGTAAAGAACCCGGCGAAGATATTCGAACCTTTGCTGATGTGTCGCAGTATATCAATGATAATAATATCATCAACCAATGGTGCGAAAAGAACCGGAACTTGGAGATAAATGTCAACGATCGCATGCGGTATCAACCAGTCTTCGTGAAGTATGTAAATCATATCCAAACCATGAACTACAAAATTACAAAACATCGGAAAGGTATTGTGAAATTATTGGACCGGGTTTTTGTCATCATGAAGCAAAGTGAAGACGTCTTACATGAAATCGAAGAAGATTGGACAAAAGGTAATTTCAAACGTTACCTCGGATTTGAACAAGATGATCAGTATTCGAGAGATTTCTTTCGGTTGAACTTGAAATACAACTTTTTCATCAACCCGAATTTAACCGACGCGGATTTACAAATCATTACCAATGAAGCGAGAACACGAATTGTGCGATTGTATGCAGAAAGCTATAAATACTTTTTAGTAGGGGTACAAATTCTTCAAGAGTTGCAAGAATCACTCGGGTTGGAAGCATTGGTGCAGCAAAAAGAAATGGCGAAAACCGAGAGAGAAAATTTGATGACAAATAATGGCCAAAAGAAATTTGACCCATGGGTTCACCGAATATTGCCTGAGCACCGCGAGTTTTCAGATGAGATCTATAATGAAATCAAGGAAGGAACTATTGCGAAAAAGTACCGAGATATTTATATGAATCTGTATAATACGGCAAATACAACGAATGATGAGACCGTAAAATCCAATATGACAAACAGTCTGAAAACATTGAACGCTTATATGGTGAATAATATTGTGAAAAATAATTCAGATATTAATGATGAAATCAAAAAGAATATACTTGCTGAGATGGATAAATATGCTCCAGCCAAAAATGAAGGGAAAAGTACTTCAGCGATATCTCCGAATCAGGAAGTATTACAAGCGGTGGTCTAATCATTGATTACTGCAACCTATTTTCCAATTTTTGAAAATATTCCTGATTATATACCAAATTACCGGTGGGTTGGTAGGAATTTGTCGGCTTGTATTCCTTTTTATCTCCTGCGCCTCCACCCGCCGCAGCACCTCCCGCATTCGGATCGCCGCGCTGATTGTACAAAAGCGCATTTGCGTCTTCTGGTGACTGAGGTTGACGATTCATGACAACACCGCCTGCCCGAGGATCATTGTATTTTATGACTTTACCTTCTTCGTCATATAATATCGGACGACCAAACTCGTCAATCGCAGTTCCAGTTTTTTTCTTGTACTCTGTACGAACATAATTCGGAACATAGTGAAGCCATGAGATCAAAAGTAAATTGGGATGTGTGTAACGTACCATAAAGTTATTTTCCTGTAACTTGTCAACAATATACGCAATACATCCTGCATGGTCATAATTCGCTACACCAAGAATAATTTCCGGAACAACGTACCAACAAAAGTGTTGATTCGATTTTTGACGGGATGTCAGTTTTATTTTTTCGTGGATTCGTGTAAGTATTTTGTTGTATGTGAATAGCTTATTTTTGTCTTGTTCCTTCTTTTTTTCATACAACTCATCTAAATTGATTTTTTCGACATTTTCAATATTGTCACCTGCAAATTTGAACAAGTCGTCCATGGTTTCAAGAATGATGCACGTATGTAATGAGAACAGAAAATAATCGACCTATGATAGACGCAACAATACAATAATCGACGCAACCATGCAAACAATAATAAATAAATACGTATATTTATAAAATAAACGAAAATGACAACCGACGACGAAGGAACGATCAAACACCTCGTGATTTCATCGGGTGGGCCTGCCGGACATATGATGTACAGTGCATTACGCACATTGAGTGTTAAAGGCATCTGGCACATGAAAAATATCCGGTCAATCTATGGCTCCTCTATTGGGTCTTACATTGCAATCATTCTTGCGTTGCGTTATGAATGGGAGGTTATGGACGATTACCTTATCAAGCGGCCGTGGGACAAAATATTCATACCATCGTCGGGTGGTAGTGGCGGGGGTAGTGGCGGAAGCGGTGGCGGCGGTGGCGGTAGCAGTAGCAGTTCTGATCCATCATCAGATTCGTCGTCTTCTCCTATTGCAGATGCGAAGCATAAATTAGGATACTTGTTCAAGCTATACAATCATCATGGTCTTTTCGGCTTGAAAGAGTTTACAGAGACGCTTCGTCCGGCACTCAAAGGGAAAGACATGAACACAAATATAACATTTCAGGAGTTTTATGATAAAACCGGGATTGAAGTTCATTTTATGGTGACCGAATTGAATAAGTTTCAAATCGTAGATTTCAGTTACAAGACCCACCCGACACAATCTCTCGTCGAAGCGTGTTATATGAGTTGTTGCTACCCGTTTGGATTTGCGCCGATTTACCGTGATGGGTGCTGTTACCTGGATGGAGCCATTATCAACGATTACCCATTGAACGAATGTATACGCGATCAGAAATGCAGTACATCTGAAATTCTTGGTATAAAAATGCACTGGGAGAAAAAGACGACAAATCTGAATGAAAAAACGTCGCTGTTGCAGTTTACATATACATTTTTCAACCAACTCAATAGTTATTTTTATGAAAATCGACATACAACTCCAATCGCGAATGAAGTAGTCTGTATCTCAAAAGTATTTACGGTTCAAGACTGGCGAAATTGGGTGAAAGACGAGAGTTACCGACGCGATTTGATCGTTCGTGGAGAAACATTTGCAAATGTATTTTTGTCGTATCGCCGTAATTTTCGCGACTCAACGAATGTATCGCCGATGCCGCTGCCACAGCCGCCAGTGGTTGAAAAGGTACCTACAATTGCAGTGACGCCTGCAGATGCACTGGAACATACACCGACAACAATCACGACTGAACCTAACGAGGCGGAGTCATCGACGTCATGTCCACTGGATCCGCTTGAAGTAGAGATTCCGAGAGATTCAGAAGATACAGTAAATGAATCGACTGGAGAGGATTATGAAGTTCATAATAACGATATAACAATGATGTAGATGTTATTATGATGTAGATGTATGATTTACACCAGAACAGTTTTGAGGAATTCGTTGATCTTATCCGCCTCTGGTTTCGCATCAAACTCGATGACTTCGCCGTCTTTCACGAGCTTAATTGTTGGATATCCTTCAATCTTGAACTTGTCGGCCATTTCCGGTTCAGCTTCACAGTCGACCGTCTTGAATACCACGGAATACTTATCATTCACCAAACCGCCATTCAAGTTCTTCTCCACTTCATC
>Ga0194116_10005412_pt1 | contig 14054 bp, 10 predicted proteins | sample TA2MahsurfametaG_4_FD_148617 | JGI IMG/M metagenome (GOLD analysis project Ga0194116, IMG submission 148617) | Freshwater microbial communities from Lake Tanganyika, Tanzania - TA2015008 Mahale S9 surface | ecosystem: Environmental > Aquatic > Freshwater > Lake | place: Tanzania: Lake... | reverse complement strand
AGATTGATTATTGAATGTTTGAACTTATTATTAGTATTTTAATTTTATGAAAAATATTTATTTATAAAATTTAATTTCAAATAATTTGAGGAAATTTCTAAATTAATAAATGTTATTCGTATCAATTTTAATAAAAAGCATAAAATTTTTCTTTTAATTATAAATTAATTCAAATAAAAATAAAGTTAATATAATAAATATTATGTGAAATATTTTAACTTAACATAAAATGAATACCATTAAAATATTTGATTTACTTGGAAAAAAAGTGAACCTTAAAATTGACTCAAGAAACACAATTAAAACACAATTTGGCGGAATTCTTACGATTATAGCAGTTATAACAATCTTTGTATTATCTTGGTTTATTGGAAAAGATATAGTTTATCACGAAAACCCAATTTCTTTTCATCAAAATTCAATTAACATAAAAACACCAAATATAACATTCAATCGAAATTCTTTTCCGATAAGTATTTCAGTCTTTTCTATAAATTCAGAAATTCTTAATGATCCAACTTATTTTTCAATTGAATTAATTTACCAAAAATGGAAAATTGAAAATGATATTTATGTAAACCAAGATGTATTCATAAAACTAGAACCTTGCACAGCAAAGCATTTTCCAACTATTTCAAATGAAACCTTTTTCGATTTGGCTTTAAATCAAGTCTTATGTCCCAATTACCATAGTATTGACATTTTTGGGTCATGGAGTGAACCCGAAATGAATCGGTTAAAAATTCAGCTAAAAATGTGCGATTGGGAGAAAAATAAAGATTTCTGTAAAAGTGAATCCGAAATAAAAAAGTATTTTAACAAAAATAGCCCGAATTTAAACATTCTCTATTTAGATTTACAAATGAATGTTAAAAATTATTATTCTCCAATTGAATATTTTCCTGTGTATATAGATAAATTTTCAGTTCCTGAATTACTTAAATTAACATATTTCCATGTACAAGAACAAAAGCTCTATACAGATGATAATTTAGTGCTAAATGATATCAAGGAAGATAGATTTTTGAAATTAGTCGAACAATCAACAGATATTACTGATATAGATAAGGAAAATAAAATTACTAATGTTTTTTTTATTATGTCTTCGAATAAATATGATTCTTACCATAGAAAATATATAAAGGTACCTGAGATAATTGCTGTAGTTGGAGGATTGATGAAATCTATAACATTCATCATGTCTCTTATTGTAAAAATTTTTTCGGAATTTGAATTCTATAATACCATAATCAATCAAATTTTTAAAATTGAGAATCCAAAGAATGACAAAATTCAAAGTTTCAATTCTTTAAAAAATTTAGATCTAATTAATGAAAAGGACAATAAAAAAAAAGAATACAAGAAAAATTTAGAAATTAATGTTAGGGAGAAACATAATAATTTTTTTAAAGTAAATCAGAAACCCAATAATTTGAGCTCTTCAATTGAAAATAAAAATATAAATATTATCAAAAATAATGAAGATAATGTAAATGAAATGCCAAATAATATTGACAATGTAATTAATGAAAATTCCCCATATAATTTGAATATCTCTATCTCTAAAAAAAGAAAAATCGAAACTACAAGTGAACATAAAAGTGCTAAAAACTTTAAAAATTTTAAATTTTCAATAAAAGATATTATGATATATTTATTCTGTAGATGTATAAGATTAGAGAGAAATAAAAAAAAAAAATATCAAGTGATGGATTATGGAATAAGAAAAATTAATGATAATTTGGAGATTTCAAAAATATTACTTAATTTTGAAGAATACAAAATAATAAAAAAAATAATTTTTTCAGATGAGCAAATTTTATATTTAGAGGATTTTATGAAATTTAACCCATGTTTAAATGAAATAAGAGAAAGAGAAAATATTGAGATTTTCAAAAATGTAATTAAAAGTAATAATCAATGATGATTGCTTGCTGTAAAGAAAAATCCAAATAAAATATTAAAATGCTTTAGATTTAATTTTATTTACCAATAAAAAGAAAACCAAAATGTTTGACTTTTAAAAATTTTTTTTTATTTTAGTAATTTTTGGTTTACTTTTAGTAAAAAATATTATATTTTCATTATCTGAAAAGTACTTTAATTTTAATGATATTTAATGAATTATTTATGATATCTAATTATTATATTCATTCTTATTTAGAATTAAATAAATATATAAAAAAATTTATAATTGATATTATCAAATTTAGATTTGATTATAAATAAGAGTTTATCTAAAATTAATCAAATTAATTTTATATATTTATTTTCAAATAATTTTTACAAATAATTTAAAATAAATTTTTATATTTCATAAAAAATATCCAACACTCAAAGTCATAATTAAATCAGTCAATAATTATAACAACAAAGTCATTTAACTATGCATATTTAATAAGTTTTTTATAAAATCATATAATTAAAAATTTATAAAATTTTAGATTTGATAAAAATTCTGATTTCTTTTTAAAAATATGGTATATAGATAATTTAAATAATTTATTCCACTATTTTATTTCTAATTTCTTCAATTTCTTCAGCATTTCAAAAACTTATTTATATTCGAAATTTATAATATCTTATATTATTAATTATTAATAAATTTATCTTAATGCTAAATAAGATTGAAGTAGGAAATATGAAAACATTATCAAATATAGACAGAAAGGCTCTTGGAAGATATTTTCATATCGGAAATTTATTCGACTTTAAAAAAGAAAATTTCTATAATTTTTCTATTTTTGAAAATTTTAATTTAGAATACCTTACATTTATTGATATAAACAAAAGCGAAATCATTATCTTACAAAAAAGAGAATTATTTAAAGAAAAAGTGAAAGGATTAGAAATACCTTATGAGCAAGCAATTTTTATAATAAATCAAAAAGATGATCAATCTAACATTTTCTATGATTATGTGAAAAATAAATACTCAATGCATAACAATAGTTTGCAAAATTTATTTTGTTCAATAATTTTCAAAAATATAACTAAAAAGCAATTTTTAAAAAATTGGAATTTTAATGAAAATGAAATTAGCAATAAGTTTGATAATATAAAAGCCACTCATTTTATAAATGAAGTTACTTATGGGATAAATGTATTGATTGACTTTTATTTCGACGAGAATAATATAAATGAAAATTTTTATATAAAAATCTTTGAAAGAGATAAAATAGAAAAATTCTTGAATATTTATTTAAACAATTTGAAAATAAATAAATCAAATATACCTTATAAAACTGATAATCAAAAAGATTCTGAAAATAAGCAAAAATATAAAAATGAATTTAAAAATTACAAAAATTTTATAAAAGTGAAATTAATAGGAGATTGTATTCCAATAGAATACTGCAATTTTATTAGCCTTAAACAGCTGAAAATCTTTTTTAGGACAGAATTTAAAAAAGTTTTGCTTGCAACTAATCAAGGTCTGGGTGTACCGATCAGCTATTCATTGATTTCTCTCGAAAATTGGAATATTAGAAAATTAAATAATACTTCTAGTGATATTAAAAATGAAAGCTCTATAAATAGTGTAATGTGTAGTAAAAAAAGAATTAATTCTTGGATATATTCTAAAAAAATAATAAATTTATTTTCGGATATTAATGATATTGAAATTGAAATTTTTAATATTTTGAGAAATTTGAAATTACACAAAAATTTTTTCAAAGAAGAATTAGATGATATTTCAAAATTTTCAATAGATTTATCATGCATAAAAGAAAAATTCGAAAAAATTATTAGAGATTTTCAATGTCTATTATATAATGATTATAAATTAGAGTCAGATTTATCTGATCAATCACAGTTTTTCTCATCTTTAAAAAATTTTGATGAATTCATTATGAAGTTTATACAAGAATTAAATGAATTTGATAAAAAAATTAAGCTCTATTTAGATTCAATTAACGAAATTAAAAGAACTTTTATCTTATTTGATAATGTAAATTATAAAATATTAGATAATGAAACTAATCTTGAAAATATTACTGTTAGTAATCAAATTTTGAAAAATAACTCGATAGTATTTAATATTGGAAAAAAATTATTTACAAATGATGATAAAGCTTTTCATTGTAATGTAAAATACTTTAAAGAGCTTTACTCAAAAGTTTCTAATAAAATTTCGGATAAAAAAAATGAAATAAATCGTGCTTCTTATGGTATTAGAATTAATTCGATTGAAGATTTTATTTTTGATTTTATAGTAAATTTCCAAATGCTCAATTACGATTTGAATAATTCAAAAAATTTAAATAATGAAAATAAATTAAATTTTTATGTTTGCTTAAAAAATTATAAAAACAATGAAAATTCTAAAAGTATTTTGAATATTGAAAATGAATGTATCAATAATAATTCTGATAATTCATTTATATCTTTTTACTCTAAAAATAAATTGATTTATAAAGATTTACAAAAATATATTGCTTATTACAATAAAATTAACAATAAATTGAATTTTATAAATAATTTTTATGGTTTAGAAAATTGTTGTTTAAAAGTCATAGATAATTTTAATCAAATTCAATATTTATTTCAAAATAAGGATATTGTGCAAGAAAATGTTGTAAGTGGATGCTTATTGATAAGTAAAAATTTTTATGAGTTCAATCAGAATAAGGCAAATTATGAAATGGACATTTTTAAGAATTTGGGAAATGAATTTGATTTTATTAATAGAAAAAACTTTTATCTTTTGGACTATGATAAATTAATTGTGGATGAATCGAAGATAAATTTTATATTTCCAAATTTTTATGCAAATTTAAAAAACATAAAAAATTTTTCTATTTTAATATTTCAAGAGGGGAATATAATCTCCTGGGATTTTTCAAAAGATAGAACATTAATAAAAGAGATTTTAAAATTGACAGAAAATAAGGACAAGTTGAGCCCTAATTATTTAAACATCTATCATCTCCATAAATATTACTTGCAAAGTACTTATATTTTACTTTTTGGCAGTAGTCTTTTTCATCAAAATCCAAATGTGTTTTTCCAGAACTTAAAGTTTTTTAAATTTCTAAAATATGAAGCTCGAAAAAAACATCAGGATTTTATGGATAAAAATAATTTTAAATTGAGCAGCAAAGGAAAAAATATAACAAATTATATTAATATTCAGAAAAGCAATTCAATTAAAAAAGAAAATTCCAACATATGTAGAAATAATCTATCTGAAGAATTTTATGAAGAAAACAAAATAAAAAATAATCTAATATCAGAAAACCTTCAAATTAAAGACATGGATGAATTTATTAGAAATGAAAGTTGTTTTTATTTAGATAGTGATGAAACAGAAAAAAGCCAAATAATCGAATTTAATAATCAATACAAAATAGACAAAATGGAGACTAAAGAGCAAATTAAAAATAAAAATCCTAATTTTCTTTTATTAAATTATGATGAATTTAAAATAGAAGACAATGAATTTTTTTATTATCAGTTTTTAGAAAAAGAATCAGAGATTAGTGTTGATAATAAAGAAAATTTAGAAAATATCTCGAATCTCCATATTGATGTAGCTGGGAAAAGAATAAAAGGGTCAGTATTTTTAAATCAATCAAACAATTTTACTCAATATCTTAAAGAGAATAAAGAGAAAAATTTTGAAAAATGTAATATTAAAATAAATAGCAAGAATCGAAAAAACGAAGCAAAAAAAGAAAAAGAAAATGACATAAAAATAAATAATGTCATAATGAATGATAAATTTAAAGATGAATTGAATCTTGAAAATAATGATAAAAAAATAATCATTGATAAAACCACAATTTTTAAAATTTTCTCCAATGGAGATAAATGTTCTGATTATTTGAATTTTTATATAAAAGAAAAAAATAATAAAACAAACAAATTAATTCAGAAAGATAATTTAAATGAAAGAAATTATCCAGAAAGTAAAAAGGAAGAAAATAATTATCCTTTAAAAAATGAAGATCTTAATAACTTATATTTTTATAAAAATTTATCAGATAATAATAACAATGATAATAATAATATAGAAAAAAAAATATATGATGATCACAATAGATTATTTACAAATGAAAAATTGTATAGAAGTTATTGCATTCTTCAAAAAAATAATATTTTTGAAAGTCAAAACTTTAATAATGATAAAAATTTTCTTAATTATACAAATTTTATTGATAAAAGCAAATTAAATTATAAAGTTAAAAAAAGAATTTTAAAAAATTCAATTGAATATAAATCAGAAAATAAAATAATTAAAGATTTTAATAAAGAAGAAAACAATAACGTTAATAAACCTGAAGAAATATATCATAATTATCTAGATGTAAAAAACAAAACGCTACAAAAAGAATTTAAGATTAGAAGAGAAAATAAAATAAATTCAAAAGATGTAGCTAATGATTCAAGAGGCTCATTCATCAAATTTGAAGGTAGAAATTCTTTATGTTCAAATATGGATTTTGATTTAACTTATTTCAAAAGCAACAAAAAAGTCAACAAAATTTCGAAAAAAATGAATACTAATAAAGTTCTACAAAAAATCAATTACAAAAACAATCAAAATAATTTCAATAACATGAACACAATAAAAGAATATAGTCAAATAGTGAAAAGGAGTTGTTCTTTTTATAACAATATGTTACAGAGCCCTTTGAAGTCTTTTAAATTAGAAACTGAAAATTATCAAAACCAAGAGCAAATACTCAATAAAAATAACGGTTTAGAAACACAAATATCGAAAGAGCAAAAAAATGATATAAAGAAATATATAAAAGAAAAGAATTATGTAGAAAACCAGAAGACAAAAAACAAACAAATTTTCCAAGAAAAATCAATTCTTGAAAAAGAATTAATTGTAGATTCAAGCCCTGAGACTTATATGCCTTTATTAGATTGTAACCAAGAAAATAAAAAAAATAATTATATTAATAAAATTGAAAATCATTTTAATCAAAATCAAATTTATGAATCAAATCAAGAATATCATTTTAAAAATAATCAAAATGCAATTGATAATTTTAATAAAAATGCTGAAAAGAATATTATTCTTGATAAAATGTCTAATAACAATGACATATTAAGTTTTGCACAAAATAAGAATCTGAATAAATTTTTAGCCAATCCTATTCCTCATGAAGATCATAATCAAACTTATCTTAATAATTTGATAAATGAAACTGTCCCAGTGTCTATTATAAATGATGAAATGCAAAGGCGACTTGATAATCAAGAAATATATAAGGTAGATTTCTTGGAGAAACACGCAGTTTTAGAAAATGATAATCCAGTGTGTTGTGTAAAAATTATAAACGAAAATTTTATTATTACAGGTGATAGTAGTAACTTGAAACTATGGAATATTGAAGAAAATCAAGTAGTGCATACTTTCCACGGACATACTAACTATATTTACCACATTGAAGTGCTAAAAAATGAATCTAATGAAGTAATGATTGCAACAGCCAGTTCTGATGAGTTTATAAAAATTTGGGATTTAATAAATTTTTCGAATCTTTTAACTATTTCACCAAATATTGGATATTTATCCTGTATAATAAAATTACCTGGCACAGATAATATAATTTTTGGAGGAGATTCAAAATTGAAAATTTATAATTTTAGAGATGGTATAGAAATAAAGCAAATTTTAACCAAATCAAATATGCCATATATCGGAAATATTGTAATAAATAAAGACAATGAAAATGAGCTTTTTATTGCCTCTAAATTTGGAAATTCAAATAAAATAGAAAAGATCTCCATTAATAATGAATTATCAGAAATTTTCTATGAAAATAATTCTAATATTGCCAGCTTGTCAGATATTATAGATCAAGCCAATGAGAGTAGAAAATATTATAAAAAAGTTCTTCTGATATTTGGAGATAAAAATGGAAAAATAAAACTAATGTGTAAAGAGACAAAAAGTATTTTGCAAATATTCTATGGGCATTTTAATCGCATAGAATTCTTAAAGCAGATACATATAAAAAATAGTAATAAGACGTTTTTTGTTTCTTGTTGTTACGATAATAGCATAAAAATATGGTCTTTAGATCAAAATAATTTTATAAAGACTCTGGAGGGGCATCATTATGCAGTTTGGATGTGTGATGAGTTGGAATTTGAAGATAATTTGATGATAGTAAGTGTAAGCTCTGATAAAAAGATAATAAAATGGAGTTTATAAACAAATTAAAAAATTTATTATAAATAATAGCTATCTATTATTTTATTTTTAATTTTAACAAAATTAATTATTAGGATATTAATTTAAAATTTATTTATGCATTTAATATTTATAAATTTGAGATTATGCAATCTTAAAAAGTTTTAATTTTTAGCCGCTATTGATCTTATAAAAAAAGCCTATGTAGAAAAGACATTAAAATTTTTAAGTTTTTAATTTAAAAAATGTTTTCCATTAAATAAAGTTTTTTTAATCAAAAAACAAAATTTATGAAAACCATTATATGCTAGTACTTATTAAATGGTGATTCAGAAGTGATTGCAATCAAAAAATAGAAAATTTAATGGCTTATATTTCTAATAAAATTTGATTTCAACTAATTTGTATATTTAAATTATTTTAATATATAATTTTCCTGTTTTTTTTATAATCTTAAGGGCATGAGTGTTGATAACCAAAATATATATTATGCTAATAAAAAATTAAAAAAATTTATAGGTCTTAAAAGCTACTTGTCGCAGCTAAGCAATTATTATTTTTAATTTTTGATTAAACTTTAAATTTCAGTATGTACATATTTTCTTTATAATTATTCAAGTAAAATTTATTGATTGAATTATGGAGGACAACAATCAAAATATTGCTCTAATAAGAAAAGATATTTTCTCTAATGAGGCAGTTAACTTGGTCCAAAAAGATGAAATGATAAAATTAACATTAAGAAAAAAATTCATTGAAAAATACTTACAAACATCAAGAAATAAAGAAATGCTTAAGAGGAAAACTACATTTGAAATTAATATTGACGATATTGGAATTTCAGAAGAATACAAAGATTTTAAATTGACTGATATCGTAATGATTGAAATCATTATATGAATTTTTAATTTAATAAAATAATTTTTTGAAGTTTGATTATTTTGTTTTAGAATAATGCTAGTGAGTTTCAAACTTTAATTTTTATGCTTTCATCAAATAACAAACCATTTGTAAAATTCGGGATTTTTTTATTAAGAAAATTCATTTCGGAAAATAATTCTGAAGCAACTGTTATTTTTAATAAAAAAGAAATATATGATGAATTAATAAAAATCTTCCTTGATAAAAAATATGATTATAATATAAAAGTATTTTTCTTTAATTAAATAATCATTCTTAGAAATAAATTTTATTAATTCAATATGATATTTTATACATTTAGTTTGAAATTTACATGATTTTATTAAACTCAACTCATGAAAATCAATATTTATCAAGCTTAATCGAAGATAATGAAGCATTTTACGAAGCTTTAGAAAATGATTTTAACATGGAAAATAAAAATTTAAACGAGTTGATTATATGGCTATGCAGCTATTTGCTTTTGGATTCAAAAAAATTTTCTTCAGGATTTCAAAAAATTAATATCTTTAACAAAGTCTTGAAAAATTTATCTTCAAATATAAATGATCTCACTTCTTATACAATTTATTCGCTTATGCTAATTCATTTTTTTATTAAAAATGAAAAAAATGAAATTCATTCAATACCTACAGATATTATTAATGAAATAATTTTTATAATGCTTAAATATTCAATTAATTTTAACCAGGAAGAAATTCGTATTCACATATTATATATAATTTATTATTTACTTGATAATAATGATAATCAAGTCAAAAAAAGATTTTTGCAAAACCAACAGCTTTTGGTAAATATAATGAATTTTGACTATGAATTGGAGACAAAAGAAATACAATTAGTAATTAGAATTTTGGGTAATTTGTTGAGAGGAGATTTGAAAATTGTGGATGTAAGCGTAGAATTTATAATTCAAAAAAATTATTTTTTAAAAATTTAAAATTGTTTTTTTATTATTAGATTTTTTAAATTTTATATCTATTCTATCTTTATTTATTTATATAATTAAAAAAATAAAAAACTTTGAATTGATAAAGCTTATTTAATGGTTAATTTTATTTTATTAAACGAATTTAATAATTAGTTTCTTCTCTATAATTTCAATGTTATGGAATATTTGCTGAAAATCTTCAAAAATTGTAAAAATATACATCATCATATGGAAATTTTGTGGAGTTTGTCTAACTTGACTGCAGGAAGTCAGAGTCATATAATGACATTTTTAACTTCTGATTTTTACTTGATATCAAGAGAACTATTGAATTCAACGAATTCAAATATTCAATGCCAATCTTTGAAAATTTTTAATAATATTATTTGTTTGGAATTTTTTGATATTTCATCCAAAATAATTGATGAAGAATTTATTCTATCAATAATAAAAATTTTAAAACATAAACAATCGAATGTAAACATTAAAATAGTATGTTTGTCTTTGATAAATAATATTTTTTTAATTGGTAATTTCACACGAAAGACTTCTTCGAATACTCCTATACAAATTTCCAACAACAATGAAAATATCGAAAGTTTTGAAAAATTTGATGAAATAAATAATGATTTAAAAAAGGAGAATCAATATGTTATTTTCTTTTTAAAAAATGAAGGTCAAGAAATACTTCATGATCTGCAATTGGATACAAACATAGATATTTTTAAAAAATCAAAATTAATTACAGAAAAATATTTTGATTTTGAAAGAGACTAAGTATATAATTTAAAAGATACAAAAAAATTCACTTATAAATTAAATTAAAAAAATAAGATTATAGGGATAAATTAAATGAAATTCACAAAGATTTTTTTTCGTATAATTATTAATATAATCTTTTTTAAATTAGATAATAAATTAACAAATTCTCCTTGAATATCAAATTTTTTTGACATTTCAAAACATATTAATAAAAATCAGGGAGAATGGGTTAATTAATCTGTATTCAAATAGATGAGAATTATTTATATTTTACATTTAAAAATTAACAAGTATCATTACATTTAAAAATAAACTGATTTTACCTGTTTATTTGATAAATATGAATAATTTATTTGAGTAAAATATTAACTGAAAAATTGTTTGGATTTATTGAGGAAATTTCCACCAGGAGTTCTTCTTTCTAATTTATCTTGGTCATTTGGCATTTTTCGAAATTCTCCTCCATTATTTTCAGAAATGAGAGTTTCAAATAATAATTGATAGAAGAGCTCCAATCCGATTTTATATAAAATTCTTGTGAAATTAGCTTTCTGTTCCTATAATACAATAAAAAGGGTTATCAATTACTAATTAGATTAAACATCAGTAATTATTAAGAAAAATTTACAACATTGATCAATAAAAATTTATTGATTTTGTTTCAACATCAAATTTTATTATACAAAAAAACAATCATCATATATGTTAAAATTGAATTTAATAAGCTTAAAAGTAATTTTATATTGAGGATTTGATTTGGAAAAAAAAAAAAGTTATAAAAAAGTGAAATTTAAAATTTGAATAGGAGTAATACTTCTTTTAATTAAGAAAGGATAGTAATAAATTTAGATGTAAATTTGTTTTTTCTAAAATCTTTAACATTTTTTAAATTTTATGTAATTTTTCCAATCAAAAAATTAAGATTAAAGGGCAATTTCGAAAGGTAAATGTTTTAATTTTATTTTATTCAGAAGAATGAAGAAAATAATTAGGAAAACTTAAAATAATTCAAGTTTTAAATTTAAAAAAAATGTATTGGAAATATTTGTATAAATTAATTTTAATATGTAAATATTTAACCGTATAAACGCCAATTTTTAATAAATTGAACTATATAATTTAAAAAATAAAAATAGATTGGAGATTAATATTTTTATATAATTTAATATTAAGAGAAATAAAATAAATCTAATTTGATTAAAATTTCATTTTTAATTTAAAGATGAATAATTATACAATAATTCCATAATAATTTTTTATGAAAATAAAATTAAATTATTATGCCAAAAATTAAAATCTTCCAAATATTAAAAACCATGATAATTAAAGTTCTTTTAAGAGGAAAAAGAATACTTAAAAATTTAAAAAATACCAGGCTCTCATTCAAAAGCTCCAAAGTAAAGGATATTAACTCATTGTTTGATCTTAAAGAGCAAAGAAAATCCATAATCGGATTAACATTGAAATATTTAAATCCTTCATTAGTAATTTCAACATGATTTTTCAAATTGAAAATTTTAATATCAAATTGTTTATTATTATGTTTACTCTTGTTATTTTTTTTTTCTTTATAAAATTGATTGTTAATTTTATTATTATTGTAATTATTAAGATAATAGTTGTTATTAAGATATTTATCATAATTCATATCATAACAATTGTTATTTTTATTAAAATCATGATTGCTATTTTGATTTTGCATTGCTGAGATTTCACTTTTATCTTGCTTATTTAAAATATTTTTGCATTTTATTTGATTTAAATCGGAAGATTTACTTGGGGTTTCATTCAGGTTTTTCTGAGATTCTCTAAATGGGTTTGTGTCATTTTCAAATAAAGAAGAATTTGGTCCTTTTATGTTTGAAAATGAATAATCATCTGACAAGCTATAATATTTTAAAAAAAGTAAAAAATTAAAAGATTTTTATATACAACTGGTTAAGGAGATCTTCAACACTCTTAGCACAATAATTATTTTGGGAACAATTTAAATTTTTGTAAATTGTTGATGAATTTGTTATTGAGTAGTTTGCACAAGGATTTTCTTTTTCGAACTTGATTGAATTGGAATTTTGATTTTTAATAGTTTTACAATCAAAATTATACTGGTGTTTCATCTCCTGATGTTTTTAATTATTAATTAAATTTATTTAAGCTATTTATATTTAAATCAATCTAAATTAATTTTTATTATTTTATTACTTCAATTATTAAAAAAATAATTTTTTCTCAATTCTTTTAAAGTTTTCTTAATTTCGTTGTGCTAAATATAAAAATTTAGTTATAAAAATATTTATTTTCAAAGCCTTTTGAAAAAATTATTTGAAGCAAATTAGTCTTCATGCTTTTAAATACTCAATTCTATTAAAATTATTATTTATATTTTCTTTAAAAAGGATTTTAAATAGATATAAAAATTATTTTAATTGAGATATATTTATAACATTTTTAATTTTTCTCTCTGTAAAAAAAATAAAATCCCGATAAAAGGTTAATTTTATTTTAATTAAATTATAAACAATAGAAGAAGTTAAAGTTTTATGAAGCATTTCTTTCTATAAAAAAGATATGAAATAAACATGAATAATAGGCTTGCAAAAAGAGCTAAAAAAAATTCAGCTAAATACTCATTATTCATAGAGATTTTTAAAAAAACTTTATCATAAAAGTATTTATAGAGGGAAGTATAATCTTTTCCATCTGCCTTGAATTTTATGTTATCATCAAGCAAAATGTCATAGAATGTGCTTCCACAAAAAACAATCAGAGAATTCATTCCCATCCATTTAAATGGCTCAAAGAAATAATCAGTAAAATAAGTTTTAAATTTTTCATTTTTTATTAAATCCAAAATTATATAAAAGAAGCATAGAAATGTTCCAGAAATTCCGCTTACAAAGAATGCAAAAGAAAGTGTATAAGCTTTTTTATTAAAAAGAATTTCAAATAAAGAGTTTAATATTAAACCTATAACCAAATTAAATAAGGTTAATATTAACCAAAAATATAGGAGAATAAAATCCAATTTTTTTATTTGAGAATTTATATTTATTCTATCCTCTTCGCTAACATTGTCTATTAAGTTTTTCATTAGGGGGTTAAATTTATTTAACTCTTGAAAAGAATTTGAATTCATTAAATTAACTTGATCTTTTCCAATATTTTGTTTTGAGTCCTTATTATTAAGATCTATATCGCTTTCATTTTCATTGCTTATATATTTTACATCGGCATTTAATATTTTATCCTTTGTTTCTCCTTTTAAATTATTTTTAAAATTTTCAT